>JAABUI010000029.1_pt1 | contig 248117 bp, 230 predicted proteins | sample 5559111 | NCBI WGS metagenome assembly JAABUI01 (sample SAMN10711870, study PRJNA513365) | rock metagenome | isolation source: Antarctica rocks | place: Antarctica: Victoria Land, Buttleship Promontory | reverse complement strand
TGAGATTGACTTGTTAAATAAAACTTCAGAGTTATTAATTCAAGATCAATCTAGGATTGATTATGTATTAGTTGTTGATGGTTGAATAGGAAAGAGTTCAACCGACCATGAAATTTATGAAATGGCTCGGGCAGGTGGCGAGAAGCCTAGCGCAAAGTGTTAGCGTTGGTCGGCTGAACTTTAGCGTTGGTCGGCCGACCTGTATCCTCCATACAGTACGGTACGAAAGTAGGTATCCCTTAAGCTGTCATTAAAGCTGCCACCCCAGGATTACGGCCACCTTACCTGTTAGGGTACTAGGGAGCCACGGGAGATGACTAACCAGGCCAATGGGGACCTGGAGATTAATATTTAGATTTCCTAGTGCGGAGTAGAGGAACTGTGCAGTAGACAAATATTTTGGTGGGTTGCCTAAATAGGCTTAGCTTCATTAATCCTGGGGTGGCAGCTTTAATGACAGCTTAAGGGATACTGTATATGCATGTTGATCTGAGATATCACGTGTTTGGAATTGCCGCGTCCCATGACTAGAATAGCGATCCTGACCGACTTTATCGCCTTATAGTTGTCTCGCCGTCTTGCCCTGTTTTCATTGTCATTGTGAGTGTACTTTTAATCTTCTGCAAGCTTCTTACAAATACTGGACGTATATTGTCTGGGACTAGCCTTTTCTATGTCCTCGGCCATTTGTCTCCAATCAGCTTTACGCCGTCTAATAACACGTTTCATCTCTATCAATGATTGATAGCCTTTTGGCCGAAGTGGAGTCGATCTGCCGAGGACAAGCGGGGACCTGGCAAGTGCAGACGATGCCGTGCCCCCACCGCGCGGAAGCCAAATACCCCTCCCCGCAGTGATTGTTTGAGTGGGGGGGGGGAATCACTCCAACGACGAGGTCTCTCCTTGCACTTGGACAGTAAGGTACTTTACTACGGAGTACGGTAAATGAATTAAGCCCAGAAAAGATACGTGTACACGCCAAAAGAACCCTGCCATGCCGTAGTTGGATCTACGTAGGTAAGGTAGTGGTGGTTAAGTACCTCCAGACGGAGTAAGCGAAAAGTGGAAGATTTTCGTGGTGGGACCTAAAGCTTAATTCAACGAATGAGATCACGGCTCCTTATCGCGTTAGTCTCAAATCCAGGAATAGAGTACTACTACTGTAGAGGAGCACGCAATTTCATGCACCCCAGATTTGATATGCATGCAGCATGAGATCGATAACGGGAATGGCGACTGCAGGTCATATGTACCTTACCCAACGTCAACCCGTTGGACAAATATCTGCAACAATTCGACGTTTTCTTTCCACCAAGCTTCGCGGCAGTAAATTGGTAGGGAATAGAACAAAGAAAGCCAGCTCTGCCGACTGACTGGCTTAGCAGCGCGGAACCGGGACGAGCCTGCTTATCCAGCCGTCGAGGAATCATCTCCACGAACTGGACTTGCTCGTCCTGATGGGCTTACGGGCGAAGCCACGAATCGGCCACATCCCGTAATTGGAGCAGTGAGGTTAACGGATGAGACGGGTTTGATAATTGATATGATTGTTGTTTTGATTCCGTACCTCGGAGCGCACAGCGATCTAAGGACCAAGATACTGCCAGCCCAAGGTACTGGGTCCAGGATCCCACGATTCCGTCCGGGGCCGATCATCTCTAATCAGTATATCTTACTACTCTGTACCAGTGGGCCAAATGGGTTGCCATGGTTCTCTCGGAAGGAAGGAAAGATCTCCATATATCATGCTTTCCTGTGTGCCACCCGGTTATCCCCGTCTGGATGGCCAAGAGATCCTTGGAGTCTGAAACATCTAGGGTATCGTACCTAAAAAACTCTGATGGGTTACTTCAAGGTACCAAACCCAGACCCAGGAATCAATTCCAATTAACGTGCTTTAGTCTATCATTACTCTACTCGTACTACGGAGTACTTTACTTTACTTTACTTACTTACACTACTCGGTACTACTCCTACTTAGCATTGCGACCATTCCTGCTCGCTCTCACGACGTTGCACGGGCCATACTCCGTAGTCGTAACCCTTCCGGAAGCGCGCAAGGATTGTGCGCTACTTTAACCTTTATATCCAAGGAGATGGCAATTAATTCATGACAGCCATCTCGTCCCGCTCAAGTTTTTCCATTTCGTCACAATCGGGTTCTAGCCCGCAAGTGCTGTAGTGCCGGATAATTGCCCGAGCGATGGAGAACTTTATTATCGACCTAACCGTTGTCTGCATAAGGAGTGCTGGAGCCCAGCAACCGGGATTCAGGAACGGAAGGATGGAAACAACCCGAACCAATCATTGATGTGCAAGCGAGATTCGAGGGCAAGCCCCATCTTCCAGACTTTCCACTTTCGGTCAGTTGCTCAACGCCTTCAACTGGTGGCGCTGTACCAGATCCAAAGTATACCTGACCTAGTCTTATCTCAAACTCCCAGTTGCAATTTGCACGTGAAGAGTTCGTTCAGCGTTGGTGACTTGATCAGCCCTGACGCACAGATGATTCCCTTATGCTCGCCTCCCCTCCATGAAGGAATCAAGTAGTGCGGATACGTGAACGTTGTTATTGACGAGAGAGTCACTTGCTGCTTTTCTCCTCTCTTGCGCTGTTCTTCACCATAGTGTGTGGTGTCCCGTAATCGGTGGACACACGACTCTGAATTCCTCATGATGGGTCTTTCGTTTAACGAAAAGTTTCCCAGGGAAACATGGACTTTATACGGCTTTGGCATACTCGTCATTTTCGTTCGTCTGTGAGTCTTTGCCGCTTCTATGCGCTGGGCTCTTGTTGATCGTCGACCGTCTAGCATATCACGCGTGAGGAAGCTGGGAATCACCAAACTCCAAGCCGATGACTATATCATGGTCAACGCTACGTTTTGGTACACGCTGCTGGCGGTTTCCATCAACAAGATGATTGCTGGTGGAGGTTCGAACTTCATGACGCCCGAGGACGAAGTGAGCTTGACCCCACAAACGGTCAAGGAAAGAATGGAAGGGAGCAAATGGGTGTTTGTATCGGAACAAGGCATGATCATCACCATTTGGAGTCTGAAGCTTTGCATGTTGTTCATATACCGACGATTAACGTATGTTGCTTCACCTTCTAAACACCGTCTGAACATCTCCATCGAGTTCTCTTGGAGTTGTTCTCCTGGCTCAACGGAACATCATCTCGATCAGTCTTCACAAATCTAAAGCCCGTACTGACCTGTAGCCGATTAACAGGAACGGATTATCACAAAAGAAATCCATCAACGCCCTTTTCGTCTGGGTTGGCCTCAGCTTTGTCGGAACCCAACTCTGCCTCTTCCTCGCTTGCCGGCCCTTTCAACAATACTGGGCTGTCCCAGCCTCGGATCGTAAGTTCCCTCCCCTTTCACCATGGTCCTACAAAAGTTGTAGGGCCATAAGCGACTGAGGCATTCCCAAGACTATACCGCTCATGGTCCCATGACTTCCTTGAGGCCCTGGTGCTTCTTCCTAAACTGGGCCCTCCCGTTCCCTAACTCCCGATTTTCCCAATACCATAACACCCACTAACACTTACCCCGGCATCCAGCCCAATGCTCCACCTACCAATACTACGAAATCACCGAATGCATCTTCAACACCTCCACCGACATCCTCATCCTCCTCATCGGCCTCCCCCTCCTTCTCAGCGTCCGCATCCCCCTCCAGCAAAAAGCCGTCCTCCTCGTCGTCTTCGGCATGGGCATCTTCGTCATCGTCGCCGCCATCATCACCAAAATTTACTGCCTCGTCCCCAGTTTAATCTCCTACGTCTAACTCAACTGGTACTTCCGCGAGGCCTCCGTCTCCGTCTACGTCACCAACCTCCCGGCGCTGTGGACCATGCTCCGCGACGTCTTCCCCGCCCTGCGCTCCTGGGGTTTCGGCGAGAAGAAAAGCTCCAACGAAGTTTCGCACATGCGGCGGGCCTGGGGGCCAATCGGCGGCGGCGGCGGCGGCGGTGGGCGCGGAGGGAACGAGATGGCCGGCTTCGACATGCAAAATTATGGCCGTGGGACAGACGTACGGAGCCAGAGCCAGGAGCATATCAACGGCGTCAGGGCTGAGCCGGCGTTGATGATCAAGCAGGACATTAGCTTCGCGGTCGAAGAGGGCAGTTTGGAGGGGAGCGAGGGCGGGGAGACGCGGTGTGTGCATGCTTCGTGAGAGAGAGTGTTGAAATATGCTATACATACCTGAATAGGATTGTTCCAAAGTGTGTTCACATTTTGGCCGATTCGTAAACTCAACAGAGAGAGAGAGTGTGTGTGTATATACTTCGTCAGATGCGATTCGCGTGAAGGAGTACCTAAGTCAAGCCCTCCCTACCTTCCTGGGAAGCACCTAAGACCGGTCAGCTAGAATGGCGGGCACTCTACTCCGTAACCGCAACCCTATCACAAGCGCGTAATGCCCCCATCCAGCGCATCTCTGCCCCAAATCCGGCCGAGTAACGAACATATTCATTACAGAAAACTCCCAGGAGATCGGGATGAGAGCCTTGGTCTGTGTATCACGAATCCTCTTGTTTCGATTTCCCCCGCCCCGCAGCTATGTATATAAATTTCAATGTATATATAAATATATATATATCTACACCTTTTCACATCTAACTTTGTTCTTCGGTATTTTAGAAAAAAAGGGGCGGTTTTTTGTTGAATGAAGAAGGTTGGATTGGGTTGGATTGGGTTTGGTTGAACTCCGAAGGGTTTAATAGGGGCGGACGAAGCTGTTTCGTTCGATTCTACTATTCTCACGCTCGCCCTATCCCTTCCCTTCCCTTCCCCCCCCCCCTCCTTCCATGTGCTATTCCCCCCCTCTCACACCGCACAGCCCACTCCCCCACCTCAGCACCCCCCACCCCCCCCCCTTTAAAAAACCCCCCTCCCCAAAACCGTAATCCCGTGGCAACCCCCCCCCCTTCCCCCCACCCTAACCTATACACGCACACCATCCCCCCCAAAAAAACCTTCGGATTTCAACCCCACACACAACAAACACCACCCTCACACTACCCCCTCCTCTAATCCCTTGCTTCTTTTCGGGAAAAAAGGGTGGTTTGGCCTTTAATGAATATACAGAGGACCGGGAGAGAGAGAGAAAACGGGGTTGGATGTACAAAACATGAAAACATGAGGTATTGCTATGTATGAAAGAAGGTTTTTTCGGCTGGTTGTGCGGTTAAATATGGATATATATATAGAAAGGGGGAGGGGGGGAAGTCGCGCGGGCAGCTAGCCAGGTAGGTACATAGCTCTGTTGTAGTTGAGTTGGCTGGCTGGCTGGCTGATCGTTCGTGAGAAGAGAGCAGCTGGCATGGTCGGGGTGGCTGAGTAGCTGCCGTCCGCTTGGTACAAATTGAAACTTGGGACTGTCTGAGATGTATCCGTACTGTACTGTAGAAGCGAGTTTGTTATACCTTACATAGCACTCGATAGGGTTTTTCGAACATAAGGTATGTGTGACGACGCGGCGGGTGGGTACCTTGGTTGATTATTTGACCGTGTAGGGGTGGTGCTTGGTTGGGAGCTGTGTGGGTGGGGTGCTTTTCTATACGGTCAAGTCGCATGTATCATAAGATGCATGTGTATGTACTACGAAGCAGGAGGCTAAGAAGCGACCGAGCGCGTGATACAGATAGCGAGTGGCATGAAGCAGCAATGTTTTGGCAGCATATATCTAAATGCCTTGGCTATGTATGTACCTATTCAACATACATGTATGAAGCGAACTCGACTGCTTGCACTATGACTATAAAGCCGATGTGATGTATTTAGCCATCGAGAGCATACGAGTATATGAAAACATACTGTAAAGCCAGGGTCGAGGAAGAAACGACGCGTGCTATGTATGTATGAAGCATGTTCTTGGGCGTGTTGTGAAAGCGTGTTTATGGAGCGTGTTTGTTTGAGCCAGGAGGTAGGTAAGGCGAGTAGGTAAGGTGGGCGAGTAGGTGTTGGCACTCGGAGTAGGTACCTAGGTTGCTTGGCGGGATGCTCGGGAGGATGGCCTAATTGGCTCTGCAAGCGCGAAGGTAGGTACTAGGGTCGTAGAGTGCGCTGAGCCGGCGCAGGCCATTACTGAATAGGCACGGTGAGGCCTGAACCGTTTAGGGCTCTCAGGGCCAGCTGAGCTAAACCAATGTTCCCGAGCCCGTTCCCGAAGTACGAAGGTGTGAGCTGTGATTTTGTTGCAAGTCAAGCGTTAGTGACTGAAAAGGTTTCAGAGGAAAAGGTTTCAGAGCATTACGCCTGATATATATAAATAGAGTTGTAAAATCGTTATATTTCGTTATCGTTATATAGCTTAAAGTGTGTAGCTTCGAAAGCACAACCGACAACATCACTGCTTCTTCTTCGACAATAAACAGTAAAACTTAGGAAACATTATCAAGAGTCCACAGTAAGACGAATGCCAATTCCGAGAAAAATAGCATGGCCACACTTCACGAGAGATCGTAATCGCCTGCTGACTCGGCAAAATAGTTATAGCCATGAACTTGTGCGCCAACCATTAAGAATTGGTTCATCGTGGAGATGTCGTGGTGGTAAGAGCCGCTACCGTTCCCAGGTTCATCCCTGCTAGTTGTGGAGGGATTCTCAACGACATACAGAGAGCTCTGGTAGATGGCAGCCAGTGCAAGCTCTTGCCCGCTTTCTTCTCCATCTTCTAACCGCTTCTGTAAGCCTGACGCGATCTCATTTGACCACGTTATGGTTAGGGGGTGTTGTTCACCAACATATTCACGCAGAACAGCTTGCCAATCCAATGCGACACGGGGTTGGGAAAGCAGACTACGAACCACGTTACAGCGGTCCCAGTCTGCCGTGGTATAGCCATCCTCCATATGTTGTGCAATATGCGACGACCGGCTAGTGGTATTGTTGAAACTCATGACACAGAACCCGCAACCTAGAACCCGTGCAGGAGGTTTGATGCTCCACATCTCGACTTGCCTGCTAGCGTCAGATACGCCATGCTGGGTTCTGAGATGCCTGACAAAGGTGTCCTTGCGCGCCCACTTTTCTTTCTTTTCATAGCACGACTGGGCCTTGTGACCGGCCAGGTGCCCGAGGTCTGGATACTCTGCGTTGCAAAATGCACATCTCTCGCCATCCGGTGTGAACAGAACCGGACCGCTTGGCGAGCAAACATACTCGATATCTGGATAGTGACACCGCTCGTGTCTCCTCCAGGTGTCTTTGTCCTTGAACGGCTTGTCACCACAGACGGTGCAGAACCATTTTATCTCAAAGTTGGTGGTATGATGTCTGGCTAAGCGCTGATGATTAATGGCAACGGAATAGCCGCCGGGGATATTGCCTCGGTTATGCGGTGGAAGTGAAACATCTGACGAGAGAGGCCCCAAGGCTTGCTCTGGACCATGTTCTGAAGCATCTGCCAAGCTGTACATGTAGGAGGTTGAGGGGTTGGGAGATATGAGGGAATGGTTTGCACCAGAATTCGTTAAATTAATAAATAGTTGCGGCCCAGGGGGCCACGGCCCTGGCCCTGGAAAAATATTGGTGCCGTCAGTACGATGAGTGCCCCACTCGGACGTGATGTGCTCGCTCCGCAAAGTTTGGGTTTCGGTAGGGTTCAGAAAGGGACCCATGTAGGGCTCTGGGATGGCTCCGAAATGATATCCAGACGGACCTGTCGATTGATGATCAGCTTTATGCTGGTCGAGGGGATTGAGGGAAAACGGTTTACTTACCGGTAAGATTAGAGCGAGCCGAAGCAGTCCCTGGTAAGATAGCATGGTCGGGGGAGCTGACGAAACATTGTGAGGCTATTTGTTGGTCGTTGCTGAGATAAGACGACCCTTCGAACGAGGACAACTCTGTTAAATATTGCCCGTCATGGCTACTGAGATGAGACGACGGTACGCAATCGGTTTGTTGGTTTGTTTGGCTGGAATTGGCAGGGTCGTAGTAACAATGGTACTCAGGATTCAAAGGTTCTTGATTCGATGTAGATTCCGTCATATCTAGTATACTTGACTTTCCCTTTTGTCAATCTTAGAGAAACGTCACATGGCAGGAATGCAGTGAAACGAGGTTCGGATGTTCTAATTATGGTGGGGGTCCTGTGGAACTAATATAGAACCCACTCACGGGTTTAACAGTTCATCTGCTATGCTTGTCACGTTCACGGGGAGCCTTCTTCCAATTCCAGCGAAGGTTATGGCAGGTGGGCAGGTGGGCGGGTGGGCGGCGTGGGCGAAAGCCTCATAGAGTAGGATTCAATCCGCTTCCCAGATTCAAGTACGAGCGCCATGTCTCGTCGTACGATGTCAAAACTTGTGAGTGTCAGCGGTCATTCCTTCCTACTACAGAATGATATTTCCCAAAGAAAGCAGCTGCACGAATGGTGCCATCGATGCCGATCCAAGAGAGTTCGATACGGGGTGATGCCGCGAAATCCTGGCTTGATGTGACCTAGAACGAAATTGAAAGCGACAACCTCAATTATCTGTCCCTTTCATCAACGAATTCTGCCGAACATACAAGCGCACGGTAACCAACCCCATCATCTTCCGATATAAGGTCCAAAGCCCATTGGGTTTGATGTAAAGCTCGGAAATTACCTACCTAAAGCAGGTCTTTCTGTAATTCGGCAGGGCCACCGGGTTTGCCCAAGCCCAGGGAGCCTGGGGGCAACAATTCAAGCCCAGCGACGTGGCGTCCCCGGTTGATATCTCTGCCTTGGTTCTTTGCAATAAACCTCTTTCCGGGTGTATTGAAGTGATAAGGTATCCAAGCCAGCCTGTGTAGGTAAATTGTATGCAGACGACATCACTCACTATGCGCGTTTGGTTTTTGTGATCGCTGGGCTGCTGGTGAGTTGTCCTAAAACAAGGATGACCAGCAGAGGGATTTCCGGGGACCCCTCCAGGCGAGTCAACGAACTGAGGTGTATCCAGCCGTTGACTGTCTTTCTCCATGCGCAAGACTAAAGTAGAATGAATGAGGCGATTTGGGCAATTGCAGAGCTTGAGAGGTGTGGTTGACTTATGAATGCATAGGACTGATCGACCGATTACCGACTGGGCCGAGCCAGGCAAGGGAGCCAACCGAGTCGATGGAACTTGGCGTGCCCCACAGATTAGATTAAAGATACGACAACCTAGGTAGGTATTTAAGGGTGCCTTACCACACTTGAAACGGTGCGTGTTCTGTTCATGCAGCTACACGTCGTCCCTTATTCATACGAGAAAAGGGACGGGGGACCTGACCACTCTGCCACAAAAGGCTGATCAGTGATGGTCAAAGTACTACCCGACTTCTATAACCCTATCTAGTAATACCCAAAAGTGATCGCAACCACTCTTCAACTACTGTCGTATTCAAACGGGCTTCTCTCCTCATTGCTGCCCTCGACGGCAATGTACTCATCCAGGTCGATATCCTGAGATGAAGACATGAAGTAGAGTGCTGGTTGTGGGGGATGTGATAACGGCCACTGAAAGCGAAGGTAAAGGCGCTCGTCTCATTCTCCTGCAGTAGCTCAGTTTCCTGAATCTGTGCGCAGGGCAAGCCTGTTGATGTTGACGGCCGGATCTTGCATGACTGGGACTAGATAGACGGACTAATCTATCAGTGTTCCAGGCTGAGTAGCCTTTGTTTATTGGACGCTGTGGGGAGAACAACATGTATCATTCCTTGGGATAATCTTTTGCTGGTTGCTTGGGCGGTCGAGCGGCAGGAGACACCCATTCGGGATATTAGCCGCGCATGATTCCCTGAGTATGTTTCGCATTGAACCTTAATGATACCCATGCTTCGAAATGATTGGCTCCAGACTGCTCTTTGACTTTGCGAAGCGAGAACAAGCGAGAACAATCGTCATCGATTAGCTGCATAGGCGATTTTTGGACCGGCCTGCGGGCCCAGCCGGCCTTGGGAGCATCTCCTCACCACCCTACATGCTCGTGCAGTGGGTGGCTGAAGGTCTAAAACTTTCACGCATAATTTCCAGCCCAATTGGTGAGGGGCTTGGGCTGGAAACCCTTCCCACTCCTGTAAGTGATCGCTCAAATCACCACGCCTTAGCATGGGCTTGGAAAAGGTTCTATCGTGAACATTCTCTGTATATTCGGCAGAAACGCAACGTACGTCTGCAAAAGCAACTTTGATCTACCTAGAAGACTTCAGCCCGTGGGCTGGAATCGTGACAGCACCATCTGCAACTTATTAGCCCTGATATGTACTCATGTAGAACGTATCTTATGGTGTCCTGACTGATGCTTGTGGCTATGCTGTTGGCTATTTATTGAGGAGGTTTCATGTAAGGGCATCGTGGGCACTTCGTCTGGCCTTCTCTTATCTACGCTTCTTTTATCGAGCTCATATTCAGCTTCGTTACCATGCTCGTATTGAGCGCAATGGCCATTGCCAATGCCACAAGAATGACCAACTTCTATGTTCTCCCAGATAATGCATTCTCCCATGAACCGACCGCTGCGTCTCAATGGACTCCAAGCATAGATACAGTGTTTGCAATTATATTTGGTGTATCGAGTGCGGTTCTCGGAATATGGTCAATTCTCTTGATTCGGAGGAAAGCGGTCGAAGGTATAGGTAAGTAAGGCATTGCCACTCATTCAAGCCTTGAAGTCTCTTAACCTTTGTCTGTCATGCAGGCAACGACCCTGAGTACGTTCTTGAGCCGAAGTCTAAGGAGGGAGACTAAGTGGATGCTGCAGGTCATAAGAGAAGCTCGGCGATTTCCCGGTCCCTTCCTCTATTGGTGTAAGATATCTGGACTTGACGGGTTTTGGTTGTTTATTGGCGTTAAAAGCGTAATCTCAAGCATGAAGTGGAGGGTATTGCTACTTTCGCCCCGCTACACACAAAGACAGTTCAGCTACTCCTCTTCGCAATATTTTTTTTTTTTTTCATACGTCGTTCATACCTCGCTTACTAGAGGCAGTTATCTCTTGTATACCTTTCTTAATAGGCCAACTCTTCGCCCAAATTAGCATCACTATGGCTCTGCCTAATCCCGGAGACAGGAGAACAGAAAGCCCTCGAATTCCAGTTTGGTACGCACCGACCCAACCTTTTCTCTTCTACGTGAATGCTAGGTCCTCTTTCCCTCAAGTACTTGGCTTTACGACGGGTTATGGAAGTCCCTTTGTTATTCTACCTCGATCCCTTTCTTCTATAGTCGCGGATCTATAGCATGAGAGACAGACGTCAATGTCTCAAATTAGCTTCGAAAATCTAAGCAGTTGTCGTAATTCCCGGTTCCCATATAACAGCAGTCAAAATCCCTTTCACGCTATTCAGGTCCTAAACTATAATGGTAATGAAACGTGCTGTAACACACAAGCAAAGCTTCTTGTGTGCTTAGTGTTCAACTATCTCTGCTAAGGTAGTTGTGTTTTACTCAGATAAGGTACCTACAACGATGTAGTTCGAATTTGCTTCGTGAACCCCCACGACACCAAGCTAGTCAGCATTCCTCATCACGCTAAATGTTCATCACGTGTCAATTTCGAACACATAGGTAAGTCTTAAGGTGTAGCTACAAGTCATCTCCCCCAACTACAACATTATGCGGCTACTCCTTGTGATATACGGGCTTCTGCCTTACTTTCTCTCCCTTGCTTCCGCCACTGCCCTGACTTACAAGCTCGCCCCGAATGAAAAAGCCTGCTTCTTCGCCAACGTCGAGCAAAAGGGCGCGAAGATAGCTTTCTATTTCGCCGTGAGCTTCCTGTTACTCTACAGCTATGCGCGAATAGCCGCTTGTTGCAATCCCGTGCTGATCTGTTATGGCATCTCGCAGGTACAATCAGGTGGTTCCTTCGATGTCGATTATACCGTTACTGGTCCGGGCGGCAGAATAATAATGGAGGATACGAAAGAGCGACAACTAGATTCCGTGTTCACGGCAAAGGAGGAGGGTGAACATCGATTTTGCTTCAACAACGAAATGAGTACTTTTGCAGAGAAGATGGTGGATTTTGAGATCGCTGTACGTTCAGCCCCCTTATTCCTTCTTCTCCAACCCTCTCCATCCCGTCCTGTTCTGCTCTGTAATCATATCAATCACCAGACCAAGCTAACGAAGACTCCCTCAGGTCGAGAATGAATCCCGCTCCGCCCAGCTTCCTGCCAAACAAGGCACCTCCCCCGAACAAACCACCGCGCTCGAAGAATCGATTCTCAAAGTCAGCGGCCACCTCTCTACTATCAATCGTAACCAGAAGTATTTCCGAACACGCGAGAATCGAAATTTCAGCACGGTCAAAAGCACGGAAGGAAGGATATTCAACTTTAGTGTTGTGGAGAGTGGTTTGATGGTCTGTATGGCTGGGTTACAGGTATTTATTGTAAGGTTCTTTTTCCAGGGTGCACGGAAAGGTGAGTTTCCATTTCTCTGCTTCTGAGGCTTAGAAAAGTAGACACTGACTTTTGAGGCAGGGTACGTATGAGCAAATTCTTCGAGTATCTTGGTAGCGTTTTGAAACTTGGTGGGAAAATCGGGTGTATAATAATACCCGGAGTTATCTCAAGAGCGACTTCCGAAGACACCGTTACATTGCATTCACAGACTTGGCATTTGCTATTGATTAACATCTACCCTGTCCGAGATATCATCACAGTGCAGACAGAATGCCCAGCAATTGTGCCTAGGACGATCTACACGGACGACAGCCCTCCCCCTTCTATTGATCTCTGCGCTGGCTTGTATGGAATGAGACACTTTGAGATTACTCAAAAGGCCTTTATGGTTCCCTCAAATGGTTCAGATTTACTCCAGAATACCCAACATGCCACCCAGAGCGCAACAATTCCATGACTCATTCTAGCTTTCGCACAACAGTACACCTTTCCTTTCTCTTTTTCAAAGAAGCAGCCCGCCTGCTACCTTTCCGGCCAGCTGGAACCCTCTTCCCTAACAGCATTCTCCTCTGTCCGGATATCTTAATCAGTGCAAACCCTAGTTCTCCTATCGGACCTGTTCCCCAGCCCCTTTCCTGAACTGGCTAGACCCTGAGGCATTTAAATGGTTCAGTTACTTACTTGGTTTTAGGTTGTCGTTTCATATAAAGATGGCGTGGGTAATTTGATATTGGCCTATTTTATGGTAAACGGCTGCTGATGATTAAGGAATCTGCATTGTGAGAAAAGAATGGGAAAGGGTGGGGAGAGAGTGTTCGAGACTCCGAGAGTGTTGTACGAATATGCGTGGGAAGTTTAGGGAAGCTTGCGTTTGAGTGGAAATTTTTGCGCATGTGGTTGTATAGATGATGGGAGGTTATGTGGTGCTTACGCTTTGGTAACATGGCTTTCTCGCAACATGACAATCGCTTATCTGTATAGAACTAGCGGTTCTCTTCTCCCAATTTGTTTGGCATTTGTTGTTCGAAGTGAACAGGTGCAACAAATGTGTAAACAACACACATGACATAGGTCAACACCTTGATACCAAGCACGATTGCTGGAGAAGATATAACTTGACTTCCACAGCTGGGCCCATAAGATCTGCTAGCCCATCGAAGTATCTCTCTTGATATCATTCATCGTTGCATCTCACGGCAGACAGGTCTTACTGATCCTCGAGTTTCCTTGCTGAAGATACACTTAGCGTTCCGCTCCTGATATCCCACGTCCTGGACTATTTCGGCAATGTCTGCTTTTCCGGCCTCAGCCGAGACGGCCGTCAACTTCGATGGCTGTCCTGCAGAAATCCATGTCGCTATCGCAGAATACTGCTCAACCCGCGACGTACGGAGTCTCTGTGCCTCGTCGAAGCGGCTCTTTGCGCACTGCTTACCTGTGCTTTATCGCCATGTCGACCTCAGCTTTCATAACCGTGGCAATCTAAATTTCACCTACCGCCGTGGCACTCAAATGGATTACGAGTTTTGCGATCCATCCGAGATACCGATTCCCACCCAGACTACCCCTCGAGGCATTAACATCGCTTTCGAGCTGTACAACCGTTTTGAGAAAATGAGCAGTACTCAACCTAAGCAGGCGAATTTCCTGAAGACAATGCTAGCTCATCCCGAGTACGCCCCGTACGTTCGATCTCTTAGCTGGACACTTCTGAGCTGGAACCACGAGCTGCCTATATCTATACAGCTTAAAGAGGGTATTCAACAGCAAATGAAGCAAGTATGGAATGTCCTGGGAACTCTGCACAATGTCAAAATTCTCGATCTGGCTTACCTCTCAAATCACCTGAATACCGATTTGTCACGTCAGTGTCCAGCTGTTCTTTTCTTCAATGCTACGTCTATCCGTCTTCAAGGAATGATGGAACATTACCTTGCCACATCCATTCTACATTCAATCGACCCCGCGAAGCTTACACACCTATGCTTGGACAATCTGTACGACTGTGGCCGAAAAGGACCATTTGTCAGATATGATGGCCAATGGCATGCCGATAACGAAGAGGTGGGACGCGGGTCGTACTTGGTGGATCAAGGACAACAGGCACCAGGACCTATGTCTGGCTTACTCGGAGAGCTAGAAGGCCGCTGCACAGCTTTGAAGTCTTTGACATTGCGCACGAAGCTAGACTGGTATGAGCAGTCAAACCCGTTTGCGCTACGGGATAACACAGTCTACGCCGAATGGGCGCACTTTCTCCAATCGGTGCGAAACACGTTGGAGTGTTTTCAATTCGAGCAAAGACCTAAGGTAGTCTCGCCACAACGAGTGTCAGCATCACCGAGTAGCAACGTCGTTTTTTTAAACGTTTTCTACTTAGACTTAGACTTTCTCGAAACGATTTTCCAGGTATTGTTGCAGGTTGGTGATTGGCCCCGCCTGAAAGCCTTGAACTTGAAGGGAGTTGGTCCCTTCAACCACAATACCGAGGTAGGTGAGCAGATGAGACGGAAACTGAGAGCGAAGATTGGATGGGGCATGCTGGTGGATTTTAATGTAATGACTTTTTGAAAGGCTCTTTAAGTTACATGGGTTCAGATTGTCGGTGGATTTGCCAATGTCTAGAATAGTGTACTCTGAGCAATCGGTCCTAGAATAAATTCAATATGGATCGAAGTCTAGGCATAAAGACGAGCAATGAACACCTCTCCCAATGCAAAGCTTACTGTCAACTTACAAATACGGTAGAGTCTACCTGCTTTTCAAGAGAAGAAAGTTAACGTAGATCAAGAAATCAAGAAGAATCATCGTTTGATTGTAACAGTTTTCTCGAGCCGTGAATCGAAGTACAAGCATCTGTATAGTCCTTGTCGACCATATGTCCCTTGTATATGTACTCTATGTTCTTCTATCATTCAGCGCTGCTGTATAGACAAGAAATCCCCAAAGCCAGTCCTTCCAAAGGCTTCTCCTAATAGGATCATCACCTGGGTCTCTTACCAAGTCTACAAATTGTTTGCGCAAGATCAAAACAAGGTAAATCTAATCGCTAATTTAAGACAGCTACCACGCTAGCGCGTAGCGCGCTTATGAGTGACGTATGAGTCTAACCCCAGATAGGTTTGTTTACTTTTCCTAACCCTTCCAATCGAAAAGCTTGATGCCAACCCGCCATTTGAATTTGTTACTTGACAGTCTGGTCAACGCTCCTTCGATTTTGATATATATTTACACTCGTTATTTCGTGCCACCCACAATCGTTTGTAGCAAGCAATTTCTGGCAGCGCGGTCCACCAGCGTACTCGCACAGCTCAGAGCTTTATTTCGCACGCCCTGGATTAGGCCCTTCACTTACTACGAAACAGTGCTTCAATAGAAAGCTATACTTGGGGCCTTAAGAGCTTGGACATAACAGCAAAATCAGACGACTTATGATCAGCAATGGCACATGTGGCGCCCAGCCTACCTTCTCGCTTTCCCTGCTGGTGTCGAGCAACCTATTCCTGGGGAGGAGAGTCGAAGCGTGATTTGGGATTCATTGAAGGGGACTTGATAGAATGCCTAAACGCGGGCGATGGATCATGGTGGATGGGGCGCTTACACCGAGACAAACGGGCAATGGGAGTTTTTCCCTCAAATTTCGTCAAGGTCCTAGACGACAGCTTTCGGCCAATTAGTCGAACAACAAGTCCGTTGCCACCCATGAATGGTACGGGAACGTTGTCACACTCCCCAAGCGCAACCACTTCCCCACAAAAGTCGAAAACATTTCGAAAACCATTCACAGCTTATGCTTCGAATCCCACAAAGGACGGTGCTCGCACACCAAGTCCAAACATAACTCCCACAAAGACTAAAACATTCCGCAAACCCTTCCAAGCGTATACTCAGGCTAGTTCGCCAAACCCGGCAGCCGCTGCTGCACACCTAGAAATTAGATCTAGAGGACCATCACCAAATCCGAGCCGGCAACCAAGCTATGTACAGGAACCTTCGATACCGCCCTTATCAGGGTACAATTCACAGTACGGTTCGCGCGCTCCTTCCCCTGCTCCGTTTTCGCAGTGCCGCCCGGCGTCCTCCAATGGGCCTCCAAGATTTTACGACGATGGTGGCTCATCACCGCCTCCTCCTGCGCCACCTCCGCATCGAGTCGCGTATACTGCTCCTGTTCCTCGAGGCTCTCCATCCCCTACACCATCTATGACGGATCGCTACCCGGCAATCTCTAGGGGACACTCTCCTGCTCCTACGTCTCCTGGGGTTCAGGGCATGACACCCTCGCCCTTGCGCGATGCTATGGACGATGTCATGTCTTCACTTCATCACATGGAAATGCGTAGGGACGAATTGTCTCCTCCAGAACAAGACCAACAACCGCTTGATCCGTGGTCACCAGAAGCTTTCGATGAATTTCGATCGAAACCACAGAGAAACCGGGAACGGCCACGGTCCTCTCTGGGTATCGGTGCTTCGCAATTGGATGATGAAAATTATGAGATGAACCATGCTTATGAGGGTCGGCATATATCGCCTTTACATGATTACGATGGCAGTCCGCCACATGTAAGCAAGTATGTAGAGCGCACGGGGAATCAACTACTTACTAGACAAATAACCGATTCACGACCTCCGGATGAACTATTCCTTCCCGAAGATGACAACGGTCCGGCGCCGGCTCCGCCCCCTAAAAACTCCCCATACCAGCAAAGACCGAATTCATCACTGGACGTGATGAACATGAGGTCTGATAGCATAAGTTCTGGTCGAAGACTGAAGAATCGTAAGTCTGCATACGAACTTGGCAGGGACATGCTAGGCCGGACATTTACGAGTAAATCGAACGCTACGAACTCGTCAAGTGGAGTCCAAAGTACAGCTACCAACAGTACTACGAGTACATCTAGGACAAGTCAGAGTATCATGAGCGGGCACTCAGCAGGTGGCTTTAGCGCAACTAGTGCTGGAAGCTTAGCCAGAAGGAAAGGATTGGGAAGTATTAGCAAAAGCAGGCCAGGGAGTGTAGTAGACAATCGGCATGATGCTCTGCTTGGCCTCCGTGGAGAACGTAAAAACATGGGCCCGCCAATTTCTATGAACAATAGCAGCCATTACTCAAGCCAGGGGTCTAGACCTGGTTCAGCTGCTGGAATGGATTGGTCTGGAAGCGTAGCAAACTCGGATCCTCTGCTGGGTGGCCTAACAACCCCAAAAGCGAGGAAAAGTGGGTTCTTCAAGAAGCTTGTGGAATCCGCAAAGACTGGAGCAGCTAGTGCACGAAGCAGCATTGCTGCTGGACAAGGTGAGACACCTCGGCCGCCAATTAAAAATTTGTTACCGAATGGAGTGACTGCTATCGCGGGTGGTAGTGCCGCAAGAGATATGGGTCTTGGAGGTGGCAAAAGTGGCATTGATTGGGTCCAAGTTCGGAGGGATATAAATCGATCGAACTCTCTTAGCCGCAATGAGAGAACAGAGAGGATCGAGAGATGCCAGATGATGAACTATCCCGTGCTAGCCCCGGTAAATGAGTTATACGCAGCTGCCGATGGAGATGAAGGCGCAGACCGGTTACCCATCGAACATCCCACGGAGTATCGAACAGTAAATTTGCAACTTGTGGACAAAAGTGCTCGCTTTGTCAACAGTCTTCCCCCTATGACAAATCCGACAAGTTTGGCCCAGGGCTACGTTTGTAGACCTTATCGAAGTGACGTGCAGAGATTGAGGGCAATCTTCACCTGGGTGAGCGAGAAAATTGCTTGGGAGGAGGACTTTGAAGGGGAAGTAGACTCAAGGCGTGTCATCCAGATGAGAAGAGGTTGTGCAGAAGAAGTTGCGGTACTCGTGATGGAGATGTGCTCCGCTGTGGGCTTGCATGCAGAAGTAGTGAGAGGATTTTTGAAAGCACCGGGCGAAGCTGTTGATTTGGACAGCAACCCTAGGCCTAACCACTGGTGGAACGCTGTCATCGTCGATGACGAATGGAAAATCATTGATTGTTCTCTTGCGAGTCCAACAAATCCCAAACGAGGACAGTACTCGAGCGCTGGACCTCAAATCGCGGAATTTGGCTGGTTTCTATCAAGACCAATGGAAATATGCTACACCCATGTGCCATCTCACCTCGAACAGCAGCATATATGTCCCCTAATAGCCCCAGATATCCTTCTTGCTCTACCCTGCGCGTGTCCTCCATACTTCAAAAATAACATCCAACTCATCGATTACGACAACAGCCTCATCCGCATTGAGGACCTCGAGCTAGTCCATGTCCAATTCACAGTCCCTCCCGAAATCGAATGTCACGCTGAAGTCACCACCCGCACCTATGCCTGTGACGCCGACGGCGACTTCTTCGAAAGTGGCGACACTACCACCACACGTGCCCTTGCCCAAGCAGAATGGATCCATGGCCAGAAACGCTACACCGTCAAAGCGCTCCTCCCTGGAGACGAAGGCCAAGGAACCCTCAAAGTCTACGCAGGTGCCCGAGGCCTCATGCACTCCATAAAAGACAACCCGTACCCTCTCGCATTCGCCCTCCCCATCACTCACACAGGGACCAATCCACCTTACGAATTCCTGCTTCGCCACCCCACGCCCCACGCCCAGCGCCACGACCTCTACGTTGCGCAACCCCAATGCGCCCGCCTAGCCGTCAACAACACCTTCGTCTTCGCCGTCCGCCAGCACCCCTCCTCCCTCCCCGCCTCTTCCCCCTCTCCGCGCCCAAACTCCCCCAACCCCCTACGCCCTGGCTCGGCAATGTCCATGCTCTCCTCCGCCACCGGAAGCGACTACTTTTCCCCGCCCTCGTCCGTGTCCGGCGCATCCTCCACATCTAACCAACAAACCCAAAACCAAAAGCCGGCAAAACTGGCGATTCAGGCGCCCAGCGGAAAGATTCTGAGATTGATGCGGAAAGCGGACAATTTGACAAGTTCGGCGGGAGAGGCCGGGGATGGGGGCGTGTGGGAGACGATTATTAAGATTGGGGAGAGGGGGACTTGGAGGGGGTTGGTGTTGGCGGATCGGAGTGCGAGGTGGTGCGTTTTTGGGGAGTGGGAGTGTGTTTGAAATTTTTGGAGAAAGAGGGTTCGGGAAAAATTTACTCTTTGTGTTTTGGGGTTTGGGTGGATTTCCCCTAGGATGTTGTAATAGTTGGTGTTGCATTTTGAGGCGTTGGGTATAATCTGGAATGTGGAATAAGGGGCGAGGATGATTGTGATGATATTAGAGGTAATGGTACAGATGGCGTTGGTGTTTGTGTCATATTGGAACATTGGTATACAGGGTGGTTCCTTCATACAAATCCCGACGGGTTTCTGGAAGCATATCAAATACATATTCTAGTATCGCAAACGCATTGCTGCACCTAAATCTACCCACTCCCTCGGACCTATCGAACCCGCTCCAAACTACCTCCACTGCACGCCCTCACCCCCATCCCCGCCCCCCGGTGCCCCCCTCAAAATCTCCCACAGCCGCCCCTCCTCCCGATACCCATGCGCAATCACATTAACCAAACACCACCCCTCCCTCACCTGCCTGAGAAACCGCCTACTCTCCGCCCTCCGTACGCACCTCGCCCACTCGCCCCAGATCCCAAACGCCTCCTCGACCCACGCGCGGAAACTCACCTCCTCGACCATCGTCGCCGTGACAATCTCCTTGCCCGGGAAGGACCCCCATGTCACGGCGTGCACGGCCTCGCGGGGCTCGCTGGACTCGAAGGTGCCGGAGGCGGTGCCCATGTACCAGGAAATTTCGGGGGCGATGGAGGTGGAAGTGAGGTAGGGCTTGAGGCGGTGGAAGTGAGCGAGGGGGAGGAAAAATTCGACAAAGGCTTTTTGGAAGATGAAGCCGCCGGCGGGGCCCCAACCGTGAATGTGGTGCGCGGAGGGAAGGCCGTCGACGGCGGGTTGGGAGGCAATGGTCCAGTAGGATTTATCTCGCGTTAGAGCGAGTAGTTGGGGGACGATTAAGGCGGTTTCGGGGGATAGGGTGGAGGATTCAGACCAGGGAAGTTGTGTGGGGCGATCGCCGGAGAGGTGGGAGGTGAAGAGGTTGGTGATGTCTGTGGTGGAGGTCGGTTCACCCCAAAGGGCGCGGGCGTCAGCAGGGGAGGCGGAGAGGGAGGTCGGGGAGTATGTTAGTGGCGGGGCGAAGGCGGGGGAGCGGGCGTCGCCGAAGCGGCCGTTTGGGTAATCGTCCCACGTTGCTTCGCGGCTGTTATGGGTTTTGGCTAGATCGGCCGCACGGGAGGGGGAGCTGGAAATGTTAGAGTGCGAAGGTGGTGAGGTGGTCAAGTGGTTGTCAGAGGTGGCGGTTGATGAGAGACGACGGGATGGGATGGCGAGAGGAGAGGTGGCGCCGTTTGTGGTGGGGTGGGTGGAGTTGATGCCATTGGGGAGGAAGCGTTTGTCGTCAATTGCGGAAGTGTCGAGTTCGTTGATGAACGAGGGATCAGGTATCAGATGACATCTTTCAAGTATAAATCCGACGGCTTTTTCCAAATTTAAGGTGTAGAAATGGAATCCTCTGGGACCTTTTGACTTCGCAATTTTGATACCTTCGATTATCTCACTGATGACATCTACACCCACGCTCTTAACCGCCTCATCATCTCCCTTGACTGGTTCCAATCGTTCCAATAGCTCTGGTGGTACCTTTGCATGACTGAGCTTAGTCGTCCTTTTTAGGATTGAATAACTCTGGATGGGCATTAATCCAGGGATTATAGGTATATCTACAAAAACCCCTGATTCGTGCTCCCTTAACATCTTCTCGAACTTCGTATAGGCGTTTAGATCGTAAAATAATTGTGTCATTATGAAATCTGCTCCCGCTTTCGTCTTTTCTATTAGATATGGCAAGTCGTGCTCTGGACTCTGCTCGGTAGGATATGACTCGTCCGCATGTCCCTCCGGATACGCAGCGACACCGATGCAAAAATAGTCTCCATGCACTCGCCTGATATACCTTACTAGGTCTATTGCCCAAACAAAGTCCACATTAGAAGCCTCCTCTTCGGTGTCATCCGCTTCCTCGAGCCTGTATTCCTCGTCCCTTGGCGGATCGCCCCTCAAGGCGAGAATATTCCTCACACCTATTGCTTTCGCCTCTTCCAATGCTTCGTCTACTATCTTCCGCTTCATATTCGTACAGGTCAGGTGTAGACATGTTGTGAGGCCCAGTTGCCGTTGACACAGCTCGGCGAGTTCAAGAGATCTTGAGGAAGTGCAGCCACCGGCGCCCCATGTCACGGTTACGAAGAGAGGCCGTAGAGCATTGGACATGCGCTCCAGACGAGATTGGAGGTTTGAGAAGCCCTATGATCATTTTTAGTATCTATTAGACTAGATGCAGGCTGGGAGAAGTGATTACTGTTTGAGTTTTGGGTGGAAAGAATTCCAGTGAGACGTAATTTGCGCCATGAGGTAAAGCGGCAATTTTGTCAGTTATTTTTTCCATTGTTGGCGTTACAGATGAGGGAAATGGACGGCAAGGTGAGCTTGAGAGTGTTTTCTGTCAGTCATTGTTTGGACTCTGCGGTGGTACAATCGAAGTGAAATCCCAATGGGGTAAGATCAGAAAAACTGTCATATGCGATAGAATCTCTTGACAGCCAGGTGAGATGAATCTCCAAAACTGGGTAGGTATAGAGATTGGCCCAATTTACGAGATTTCACTCAACATTTTCCAAAGCTCATCTGTCACAAATAAGTTTTTATTAAAGTGGCGAAAATTTCATAAGGGCTACTCGTATCTAAGCGGCAAGTCACATGGTATCTACATCAAATTGAATCGCTCCAATTCCTTGCCTCCAAAGTTGAAATTCAGGAACGACATGTAGTATGTGCCCTCTTAGTTAAAAAAGCAATGAAACCGGCTTCGGTGTCCTGCTCTCAAGCTTCAAGGGGCTCGGAACGGGCTAAGTCGTTTTCTCCGCAAAGCCTCGCTGCTCCAGATCTTCAGCGTCAGCACTTGGGCTTGGCAGTGAAGCCTCAATAATCTTTTGCTTTCCGTCATCCAGCGATCGATAAGGCTGTGGGTTCTTCGTCGGCCCCCCTTTTCCTTCTGTCTTAAAATGATAGCCTCTGACCCTGGAGCAGGTGAGTATACTTTCAAGTAGAAGGTCAAGGATTGTAGTTTTGTACCTTGGGCCTTGGCCCGTCTTTGCAGGCAATTCTTCCTCGTATGTCTTATTGAATCGTATTCTCTTGCTTTCGTAAGACCCGTTTGCTATGCTGCAACGTACTCCGGCAAAGAAGCCATCAATGACGTGATGATTGTGCACTTGTAATAGCACCCATCCAAGCATTTCGTTCGCACTTAGTAGATGGTGCAGATACGCTCGATGATGATTTCTGCAAGCGTAGCAGTCGCAATTTGCGCGTAGCGGATCTAATACTGTAGCGTGCATAGTGGACCACATATCGATTCCTAGAGGTAGCAGTCCTTGGTTCACGCCCTGTTGCTCTGCAGGAAAAGAGAAGTCGAGGACAATCCCAGCATCTGAAGCCGCACCAACGAAGTTCACTGTGAAGATATCTATGCCAAGGGCTACCTCATCAAGCAATCTGTGCGGGCTACTTGGCTCTGCCAAGGATAGCCGAGGTAAAGGGTGTAGCTCTTCTGGTATACATTCAATGGAATTAACATCATAGACAGCCAGCCCTGAAATATTTTCTCTGAGTTCGTCCTTCAGGGCATTCACATAGTGGTTCTGCTGTCCTAAATCGATGGGCAGAATTGGTGCAAACAGCGCAGTCTTTGATGGCTTCTCATCCTTGTCCGTCAACTCAAATACCAGCTCCTCGGTCCAAGCAAGCGTCCTATCACCCATTATCTCCAGCCGCTTCGGTCCCGGCCTCTGTCCATGAACAATATCCCCTAAACCTACGGCAATATCGGGTTGCAATATTCGTACAGCATCTGCGTAATCTTCAGATTCGAGCATGCCAAACCCTACAGCTGTCAGGATCGAGACGCCGGTATATGTATTGGGGACTGGACTAGCCAAGGGGGGGACACGGCGTGGACCAAGGACGAGCAGTGCATCTTGCTGAAGAGCTATGAATCTTCGCAGCGGAGACTCGTTTTGAGGACTGGGAAATTCAAACACCGGAGGCACTTGCTTGGGGGCTTTCTCTATGACTTGCTAGCTCCAGTAAGAGCATACCTATCAGCACGCCTCTTGTGGAGATAGTGAGATCACCCCCAGCGGCTACTCACAGTCCTCAAGCGCAGCATAGATACCTTTAATTGCACTGTTATCCCTCATCATATCCTGAGTAAGATGTGGCACGGTGCCTCGCGAGCTTAATGCGACATAATGAGGTGTGTCCATCGTTCTACGGCCATCGACAGAGAGTGTTCCAATCCTGAGCCCACTGTCGGTAGAGTCGTAAGCACGAAGATCAAACGTGAGTGGTTTTCCGAGCGCCTGCGGTGGCTGTTCTGGCGTTTGTGTAGCCATAGCGCAATTGACCCACTTGAGGTGGACTAAAGCACTCAACCACAGCCCGACCCCTCAGGTTACTGCATAAACACCAAGAGGTTGTCAGCTCGCGATAGAGGAGAAGCTGCAGTCTGACATTAGGAAGTTAAAGCTATCCTGTCGACAGTGAACTCGGGAGCGTCCTATCTGTAGTCTACTCTCTAGCGTCGCGTGGGAAGCTCAATTAGAACACCAAAAAGACTGCCGGAAAAGGCGCTCAATTACATCGGAAGCTACCTCTGGTAATGTCATAAGGAATAGATATGTAATGACCAGCCTGTTATGTTCCCTTTAAAGGTGAATCACGTATGATAGGTATACATCAACGTAGCAGAGCAACAACTGTGGTGATGAAAACGGGAAGTCCTCGCTTTCTCGCTTAGTGTCCTCAATATGATTTTCGATTTTTTGCTAGAATACATATTAGAGGGAACACTGGTTAGCAGCTCCCTTATTAAGTCAGGTAAACCCACCGACTCCTCACAGGTTATTTCCCGCTCCCAGGAACGATACCGCCCCAGCGCTTACATCACTCTCAATCTGAAACAAGAAGCTCATCCCTATTCTTCTTAGAAAGCATCAGTTCCTACCATTGATGATCATATCATCGTGTAATCAGTCCATCTTAGTTAAAAGAGAAAGAAAGGCAGTTCGAAGTGTGGAAGGTGAATGGAGCAACAGGTCTTGGGTCTACAACATGGCGCTCTAGCTTCACAGGAATTGTATTGTGACAAAGGCCGCTACTCCCGTGGTACAGACTGAAAGTGGGAAAACGTTCTAAGATACCGAAGGACGAGCGTCAAAAGGCCACCAATTTTTTGTCAATAACTCCTACTTATCGATTCTTGCTTGCCGTGACTGAGGTTAATCAGCGGCGGCCTAGATAATCGACACAAGGACATTCTCCGGATAGTTCAGGTCTACACCAGGAGAATTTTGGTTTACCATCTGTCGCCTCTATATGCTCTATTTCAACTCACTGTTCTGTACCGCGTCCAAGGGTAGGCTTCAGTAACCAGGGCTATTTAATTCCCTTGTTTTGAATCAACTATTGGTATGTTATTTGGTTCGCAAATGCAGTGCCATAACCTCCAAGCTTGTATCTCTGTTCTTAAAAGGAGCCTATTGTATGCTTCTTCGCGGTGTCCAAGTAACCTTAGCCTTTTAGGGCTCTCAAACCATCATCCTCTGGAGAAGGCTTCTCAATTCGCTACTCTGAACTGGCTCTCGGTGGGCGTCCAGAGAGAATTAGCAGTCAGAATGCTCAGTCCACATCTTCTTCCTCTAAATCATCTGCTCATCAAAAAATTCTTTGGACTCGCTGCGTGTGTACGTGCTCTTCCTCAGGAATCGCTGTTGAGGGCCGTTTACTCGAAAGCGACGTGTTTGTAAACGTTCGTCATCGCCATTGCTATTGCGTTCAAGAGGTAAAAAATTGAATAGGCCGCGGTTTTGTCCAATTCTTTACAAATAACAGTCGATGTATTGTCGACCATTACTACACCTAAGACAGTTCCACGGTACTAATCTGATATTTGGTGAGACTATCAAAACCGTCTCAACACGGCAAAGCTTCTTTTTGGTTGCTTGGTGAAGGTTTACAAGTACGTATTACAATGTCAATTTGAATGAAAGGATTTCACGAACGATCAACGGTAGACCTTAGGGGGTTTGATGTTTCAATTCACAGTGAAGTCTAAATCAGCGTACTTCTTGTGGGAGTCGCTCCCTCCTTCCATATTCTGAACTCGAAAACCTCAAATTTAAAGTCGAAACTAAAGTTGAAAGACGATAGCGAAAAATCGAGGTTTTAATTTCTGAAATCGACAGATTTAAGAATTGCGAAGTCGAAAGTTAAGTCTTGAAATCTGAAAGTCAAGAATTTCAATATCAGAAGGTTTGATATCAAAACTCTCAAGAATAAAAGGCGAATCTCATGAAGTAAAATTCGTAGATCGCAAAGTTGAAACGTTATACACACTCTCTTCTGAAGACAAATCAAAGATTAGACGATGACATGAGAAACGTTGCAGATATATTTAATCTCTGCTGCTTCAATAAGAAGAACACACCTTGACGATGACGACGACCTTGTTGCTCAACTTGCTCTTATCTCACTTTTACTTCTATCAATAGTGAAGAGGGGGTGAGAAGGGGGTGTACATGCAGTAAAAGGTGGTTTACCAACATTGGGATTCTCCTTTAAGCTCGAAGGTTCAGACTCAAGACTCGGAACTTAGAAAATTGAGATCAGGGCTTCAAACCATGAACATTCTTATCTTGCGATTCTCGTCATTCCGAACATCGATCTCTCAAGGTCAAAATTATGACCTGCATAGTGCTTCGTGTTGTGGAAGAGTCTTCGAATCACCAATCAGTGAATTCGCCTTCAAGCTACAGTAGTCAGTATGTACTTGGAGCTGCCAAATCGGGAATTGAGAAACTTTTATTATCAAATGAAAACTTAGACGTCTGATTTGGAATTGATTATATGCAACTACAGCTCCTTTGCATACGATGCTATGGCAAGATCGAAATGCTGGAAGCTCTATTAGGGGAAGCGAAGCATAGGCCAAGCGAGCATAAGATATGAAGATACTCGAAGATTCACAACCAAGATCATCTTTGCATGGGTTTCTTCCCTTTCAGAGCATGCTAATCCAACTACCGAAACTCAATTTGCTCCATATCTATACGTCACATATCTCACAAGCACTTAGGCCCCCAAGCCGCCTTTTAGGCAAATCGAAGCCTCAGAAGCCGCTTAGAAGCATCAAGAACTTCTTCTGTTAAGCAAGTGAATATATGGAGCAGGTTAGTAAGTAGAATCAAAGACTTCCCGGCTGAATCCAAAGAGACGATAGTCGAAACAGATAGGTAGCTCACCTACTGTATTTAGTCCCCTGTTCCCTGCAATGGGATTGCTGGCAAAGATGAATGGGTGTGCCCCCTATCTAAACCCGCTCTCGCTAGCAGTTACGTTGGGGTTGGAGGCTCGAATACATGAATACCTCTCCTATTCGTGGGGATGTTTCCCGCTTTCGACACGCTTGCAAATAGCTCCCAGTCAAGGTAGCCCGAAAGATAGACTGGGAGGAAATTTTCTGGAGGCTTTCGGCTATTAGTGACGAAATTCTGACGTGTCTTTTCTAGATTCAGTATAAAGTTCTGTTTTTTTAATGTGGTATAGCTACAGTGCCAAAAAAGGAACAAAGAATCAATGGGTCCGACCAATTTCGGCACATCTGTTGAGCGGTCCATTTGCCACGATGGCCAGCACCGGACTTTGTACGACCGCAAACCTCTATTTTCCATAATCCATTGTGTGATCGTCTTCGGTGTCCGATCCGAAATCTTCCAACACTTCCTCCTCTGCGTCTAATACGTCCTGAACATTCCTCTCGTAGGTATTATTGGCAGGACGAGATCGGCGAGAAGGCTGGTTATTGCCGCCATCCCATCGTTGTAGGTTCGAGGACTTTGACTGGCTGCCTCTGCCACGGTTCGTTGGCGTTTCGCTGTATTCAGTTTTAGAGGTGCGTTTGCTAGCCCTGAGGTTATTTGGCTGTCCAGGATGGCCTGTGTTATTGTTGGGTACTGGGGACGCTGGCCCAGTATCGTATTGATCGAGATCATCAATATCGGAAGACGCCCTGAAGTCGTTGTGAAGAACGCCACCATCCTGAGGATATGCTCTCCTGGGTTTTCGATTGACGTTAAAGGTGGGTTTCAGTTGACTGTTGGGTGTGCTTGCTGGTCTCATCCAGACCGCTGACGCTTGCCCCCAATCATCCTTCCGCGTACTCTCGTGGAAGGCTCTTTCGGACTCGTTTCGACCATGTACAGACGTAAGATATTCATCGAAGTCTTCCGATGCCCTGGCCACCTTTTCAAAGTGCTCCACTCTAAGTACAGCTCTCCGTCCCCTTAGCTCAGGTCTGTCAATGTTCAAACCATCTTGCTGATCTCTCAATTGTTGTTCCTTGATATCCTCCGCCAAGTCATATTCAGCCAGAGCTATTGCAGTCTGAAAGGCATTGCGGATTTGACGCCCGTTCCATCTAGTGCCAGATGCATTTTTCCGGAATCGTTCTTTAGCAAATGCAATGATTTCCGCTTTCTCTACCCTGTATTTGTCGTTCGCAACTGTTCTTTTGAGATTCACTTTCCAGACTTTCAAAGTCTGCTCGCCATTCAGTGGTGGATAATACAAACTGATATGGATGCGAGATCTAAATGCCGGATCAAAAGTCCCAACCCGATTAGTGGTAAGGAACAATATTCCTGAATAGTACTCTAGAACTCGAAGGAACACTAGCACCATATCAGTTCGATCATCGCCAATTTCTGTATAACAGGCCATTGGGGGGGATGCCTACCAGACACAAGGCTGTTACGCTGCATATCAGATCCAGTCCTTTTAGCCAGAAATACATCTGCTTCGTCAAGCTTGGAATTGTAAGTAAGCATTGGTATGAGCTGGGAGCCAAAGGTTGGGTATGCAGTACCAGTAGAACGCAGCCCCATTTATGGGCTAACTGAAAATTCTTTTCCAAGTTCTTCTCAACGATAGGTGCACTTTCACCAATATCGCCTGAAGCCATGACAGTGAGCGGGGAAATGTTCTTAGATGGGAAAAGGGAGTTGTACCGCATGTTATAGGAAAGAGAGGCCGAGCAGTATAATCAGCAACACACTCTAACACGGGGTGATTAGAACAACATGCCCACCGGCAAACTAGATAGGGCTATACCGACCGGCAGTAGATGTTTTCCCAACTCCCGGCACACCATGCAGCAGCATGATAAGACCCTTGCCTAGCTAAGCTATTAATATAGTTTCTCATTGTCTTGGTGTGCGGAGAACTAATTACCCTTGCCTTTGACCAAATCAACTTGATGCTCTTCGTAATCCTTACCTCCATGCTCCGGAACACGATCGTGGGTCTTTACCAAAGCTCGAACAAGCTCTTTGTGTCCAGGAGGGAGGACCAATTGTTCAAACCCGTCTGCCTTTTTGGGGATATCTCGGATGAGGTGTATTTTGAAAGCAGCTACACAATGGTAAGTCGCTGTTTGATGTAAGGTGTTTCTGATCTCATCATACCCCATGTGCGAGAACGAAGAACGAATCCAAAGACATGGCCAGGTAGCAACAACATGTCATCTTCCTCCAAGATCACCTCATCTGTTGACGCTCCTGTAGGCTTGATAACAACACGAACGTCCTTGCGCGATATAGGGTATGTCGTGAGCAGCTCCATCATACGCTTTTGGTCGAGAGATCCATCCTGATGAATGTAGTCATTGTTACAGCAACCAGGTTGGACGCATAGATTCATCTTGACGGACGATTCAATCGTCTCTCGTCTGTCTGACAGGGTGGGAAATCGCGAGCTGAAGTCCGGAGCCCATGTGGCGTTGTTTTGAAAGGTCGTTGCAAAGTCTACGATGATCTGGGAGTCGATCTCTTCCATTGGCTCCTTGGTTAGTCCAGTATAATGATTATGTTTCTCTTGTACTAGCTCTAGGTATCTTTTGCCCCTTTCGCGTAGCTCACGCTTCAGTAAAGCAGAGTTCTCGGCATATTTGAGCGGACATGGAAAAAGGCTGGTAATGAGTCTAGTTCGTGCGTACTCACGTATCTCAAACGACGTCTGAACTCCGGAGAATTCCTTCCCATCAAAGGTAACATATACACACGTGACCGTGAAGGGACTGATCTTCTCGTGATAAGAATCCCAGTCTTCGTTAGAATTTTTGGAGTCCTCCGGTTCCACTCCCATAAGGTATTTTCTTCCACCAGAAGTATGGATAATTCTAAAAGCTTGAATTTGCCCGCCTTGAAAGCGAGCCGCAGGCCAGTAAATCTCTTCTCCTGGCTTGAACAGATGCCACAAATCGGCAAAGTAGACATTCGGGGATGGGTCATTCACTAGCTTTTTGACCGGTAGATCAATATAATGATCCATGAATCTGACAAGGACACGAAGTCTCTTGAGGGCCGCTTCAGAATCAGAACTTAGATCTTCAAGATCTCCATCATCAGTCACGCCAGCTACATTCTGCGACCCCAGACTGTCGGACGCCATCTCTGCGTCGCGACCGCCTTGGCCTCTGCTACTGTTGGCGGCGGTGTTACCATTGTGGGCAGGTTTCGTCGTGTTTGAACCAGAAGCTTCCGTGTGAGTAAGTGTAATACCCTTCCATTTTTCCTCGAGCCCATCAAGGAACTCTCTGATTTCGCGATCGTAATTGATCAGTAACTTAAAGGGTCTGAGGATTACAAAATGCTCTACGTCTATTGGCACAGCTGTGATTTTAGTGAGTATCTTGATAACCAAGCTGGAGTTGATCCGGATACGCTCTGGAAGTAGACTTCGGATCTCGCTTACATCTTGAGAAAGCCGTGGTTGAAATGCAACAGTTTCGACAGAAAGATGTCTCGACATCGCATGGCTTATTTGTGAATGAAACCTTGTACGGCGCATGTCAACATAGGGATCTCCGAGCAGCACATCGATGACGTGTTTCCGCGCGGACGGGCTCTTAAATTCCGGCCATGTCATCTCACATGAGCTTAGTATCAAGCTTGGAGGAGGCACTGATTCCGGAGGCTGTTCCGGCTCCTTGCTAAGGATCTTAACCTTCTTTTCTAGGAATTGCATTCGATCCTCCATGAGTTTGATGTACTCGAAATGCTGCCTCACTCGTTTGGGAGCCGCCTTTTTCCTTGTCTCCAGCAGACGATTCGGTTGTACGACTTCATATATATCAATATCGGTGCCATCGCTAACTGCCTCATCGTCTTGCGTTTCAGGTCTTGACTCTGTATGGCCACTTGTGGGCTTTGCTTGGGATTCATCATCTGTGCCGGCGTTTTCTTTGCCCTCAAGAACAGACTCGGTCGATAACCTTCGGTTTTGTTGGCTGTCGGGATTGGTTGTTAAAGCATTCACGCTCGTTGGGGACGTCGCTTGTGTCTTGGGCTGGCCCTGCTGGGTACGAGTACGAGTACTCGTACTAGTGTCCGCGCCAAGCACCAGACTTTGCTCAGCGACACGTCGTTGAAGTCCGTCCAAGTTCGACATCTCGCAGCTTCTTTGACTGTTATACAATTCTATTGCTGTCAGAATAAATCGCTTTTGATGGGGTAAGGAACAGCTTATCGGAATCTCCGTAGTAGTCCTGCTTCGAGGGGAGAGGAGATTGTGCGCTGAACGAGTCTATTAAAAAGCATGGCCATCCCATGTCGGTTTCCGTGATGTCTGTACTCCCACACCTACCTCAATCCTGTAAAAACGATTCGGGAGGTCGAGCGCCGTGTGGTCCACTGATCTTAACTCAGGCTCGTCTACGATTGTATTCGATCTAGATCCTCGGCAGAGATTCTCGGCGCATATTTTTTCAAGAAGACTTGGTCTTCTCAGCGCTGTAGCCTCAGATAAGTTGATTCGAAATTCTAAGCGGCAGACACCACCTTTGACCTCTTGTCCCGCTAATTGGCCAGCTCCGTTGTACCAAATCAAGGCAGTGGGAGCTTGTTGGAGGACTTGCTGGCTGAGGACTAATAAAAATATCTGCTATACTTCTAATAGCGATCGTCATCGTGCGGGACGTGGCTTTACTCTTTGTCACCATTTTTTCCCGCACACAATCTATACAGAATTGCTGGAGTAGCTTAATGAACCATCCTTCCAACGATGCTATATGCTTGATTTTCTGTCTTTGGCTGCAGAGATTATTTGACTCTGCATTAGCTGATCCGATTACCGGACCCAAAGGCTTAGCTACCCCTATACGAACAATCTCATACAAGGAGGCTCAAAGAGCAGGCTACAGGAGCAGGAAATTGGAATGACACAGATGGAAGATAATACTTCTCCTGCCATTAATCTCACACACCCTGCCAAGGAATATGTGGATAACAGGCTGGACGCAGACTTCCATCCCAGTTTTGCTAACACTGATGTCACCTATATTCCGCAATTAGACCGCTATGGTGACAAAGAGGAGAGCTCTCGGTAAGCTACCGTGCCTGATGTCATGGGAATCCAAGTTAATCCACTCGAAGCCTTCGAATCTGGAACAATGCGAAGCAAGAGAGAAATGAGTTCGTACGAGCCTTGGAAAAGTACCAAGCAGAAAATGGAGAGGCTGAAAGGGTTCGACTTGATTTGCCAGATAAAGCAGCCTGGAAAGCAGTCCTAGACGTGGCGAACGACGCGGAGAACAAATACAGAACCACCACCGCCAAGGGCGTCAATGGTGCCCTTCACTGTTTCTGCAGAAAGCTCGGAGATTCCGGCGACACCCTCTTGCAATGGTTGAAACTCCTTCCAGATGGTGACTATACTAGTATACTCTGTGGTGGGCTTAAGATGATCATTCAGGCAGCCGTCAAGACGAGCGAGCTCCGTGAGACAATCTTCAAGACTATCAGACAAATACCAGAAATAATCAAGGACGCAATGTTTCATTTTGACCTATACACTTCTTTGGTGTTACATGAAAGGGTTTCAGATTTATACAGCACCATCTTAAATACGCTTAGAGGTATCGTGGAATGGTATAATCGAAGGCCATCCGGTAGGTCAATGACAAGCACCGGTCGTTTACTTTCTGACAATCCACAGGCCGCATCATACGGTCTGTGTGGGAAGGGAGCAAAGCCATCGTGGGTGGCTCTGCTTATGGTAAGGAGATTGAAAAAGGCATTGCGAGGGTCAAAGCTAGGGCGGCGGCAATGAAAGACGAAGTCGAGAGATGCATGCATAAGCGCCTTGGAGATGTCAAAACCAACCAAGCTTATCGTGAGGAACCGGAGCAGATTCCTGCCCAAAGACGCGTATGACTGAGTCTCATTAGACACGCTTCAGAATGCAGAAACTTTAACCGCGAATAAGCAGGTCTTGAAAGTTGTCAACAGAGTGTATTCAGACCTGAAGGATATACAACGTGAAGCAGGCGCTCGTTGGGAGCATCAAGCTCTATGTAAGTTCGCGCAAACCCAGAGCTGTGTGGTGATATAAGAAAACTCACTTTTATCAGATTTTCAAGGTAAAATTTTAGCTATCGAGCGCGCAGTGATGCCGACACCTCCGTTGAAGAAGGGTAAGTCCTTAGGCACACCAGCTGGTTGTTAGTGCTAACGGAAATACACAGGTATTTCACCACGCAAACTTCTACGCATTTTGAGTACGTCACCGCAGGCTGCTCAGGAAGATATTCCTATAGTTCTCAAGGAAGGCTTGGGACCAGATTTTCCTACAGGCTACCAGGAACACGCTCACCGTTTCCTAAATTCCTCCGAATTGCAAGCTTGGTTGACCGTTCCTTACTCAGGAGTCCTCATGGTCAACGGTGATCTGGACGGCGACCAGAAACTTTCACCCCTATCCGTGGTTTGCGCAATGCTGTTAGAGTCTCTTGGATCTGTCGATGGTGCCCTCTCCATGAACTTCTTCTGTGGGCTCCATACGCAAATCGGAGATCCTGCGACTGGCCCAATTGCCATGATCAAAAGCTTAATCGCACAGTTGCTTTCTCAGCACGATTTCGATTTGGACTTTATCCATCTCAAAGACCAGCAAGAATTAGAGGCCAACGATCTGGACACCGTATGTGACTTATTCAGCAGGCTTATAACACAGGTTCCTCAGAGTACTCCCATCTTCTGCATCGTTGACGGCATATCTTATTATGAGACATCATCTCAGCGTTCAGCAGCCTGCTTCGTCATGAGTAAAATACTTGAACTTATTGACGAGGCAGATGTCGTGCTTAAATTGCTAATCACGGCACCAGGGAAGAGCGCGTATGTCAAAGAAGGGGTGCGTAAGCGAGATATCTTATGGTTGCCAGAGCTAGATCATGCTGATTCTGGTTCACCTCATAATCGTCATCTGAGAGAAGCGACTAAACTGCGGATTCAAGAGCTACAGGAACAGATGGACTACGACGAGCAGGATGATATTTTCGAATGAGTACTCTGCTTTCAGGAGTATAGCGGCCTTCTATGACAAATGCGTCGAGTTGTCAAACCGTAGCGGGTGTGGTTGAGAGCAAATTAGTTTCTTTTATTGATGATACAGGCCTTTTACTGGTCGTTTGCAGATGCAACGATCCGCTTTGAAAATGTTGGATCCTTGCTCAGTTTCCCAGCTGCCCTTGTAAACTCTGTTTTTATTTAATCCATGCGTCGCTCAAAACCGGAATAGCCTGTTCCTATCTGTGGTCGAAAGGCCAGACTTTATCACCTAAATTGAAAGCACGGCACCGATGAAGTCTGCACACAGCCGTAATCGCTCGTCCTAGGCTAAACCGCATCACGTCGCGAAAGTAACATCCCACAGCAGCAATAGCACTTAGTGTAACCACACTGAAAACCCACCATCTCCATTATCCGAAAAGCACAAGCAGCCTCGCGCCAAGTGCTGCTAAATCACTCTAGCGTAGAAAAATCCCACTCGTATTTACATTTATTAGCCTTGTCTGCTTCTCAAGCCTAAATGCCTACAGTAGTAAGCCCCGCAGCCGCCTTTCCAAATTCTCGGAGTTCTTTATCTCCAACAGCAGCAAGACCCTTCAGGTGGTGCATGCACCCTATGCTGTATAACGCGACGCCTACTGTAAAGCCAATCAAAAGGCTGGAACCTATCTTAGAATCTTTCTCTATTTTGAAAAAAATGGCGGTGAAGTCCGGCTGGCGGCTGAGACTAATGCGTTACTTCTCTGTCTGTTATGCAGGCATCCACGAGGCTTCGGGGCAAGTGATCCTTGCTATGCAGGGTCGAGCGTCTTGGAGTCGCGAGGTTGGTTAGAGGTGCCGGGCGAATCCCGTAAGACGATGATGATGGGATGATGCCTTGATAGGAAACCGTTGATGAGTATTCACGAGAAGTGAGTGCTTGGGTTATTGTTCATGTGGAGAGAATGTCAAGGTTACGGCTACAAAAAAAAGGGCGTATTGCCGATATCTGTGGTCTTGTTGCACTTGCAGTGTGTCAACAACGATACCTAAGCGCTGACCCAAACATCGAGTGTGGAGCCTTATTGTTTCAACGCAGTGTAGATGACTGATACTGCAACCTTCAGTTGCATCGTAGCTCTCTACTACTGCTGCCGTTCTCTAGTCAGTACATAGGAGTGCGAAGAGATGAACTTCCAAGAGTGAGCCGTGCGTCATGTTGCCCCCCTCTGACATTATTTACTCAAACCAAAAGCCATAACTTTGACCAGTTAGTTGATGGAGGAAAAAAAGGTGGACTTGAGACCCTTTCATCCCAGCTCCTGGAAACGCCGCGAAGTGTATGTAACACGCTTCGAAAATGTTGACCTTTTTCATGGAGATCTTACCTGGAACAAGCAAAATCTCATAAAAGAGAGATAGAGAGCATGATGTTTCTGCATTATTCACAGCGCAGCTTGTATCCACTCAAATGAAAATGTGTAAATGGCTTTCGGTTCATAGTTTATTGTAAAAATCAAAATTCGCCCAGAATGACCACGTTTTCTGGGCACAAAAACCGCGGGGGTATTGATCGTACTTGGTAAAACGAGATATCGGCGATCATGGCTTACGGTATAGGCACTTATTATTGGCTTCTCACATACTCTCCCCCCTCATCCACATGACTTTTCCTTGTTTACCACTATCGATGTTGAGAACCTGGCCAGTAACATGGCCACTCCACGCCTCACTAGCTAGATAGACAATACTCTTGGCAACAGAATTTGTTGGTACGGGCTTTCCAAGTGCCGTTCTAGAAACAATCAGCTCTGGAACTTGTAGTACATATCACTGACCTACGTAGCTTGAGAATCTAGCCATAGCTGGTCGGGGTTCGCTTCGCATTCTTTGCGGAACTGTGGAGTATCGACTGGACCAGGCGCGATGGCATTCACCCTTCGGAATGCATATCAGAAACTACCTCTAGAAAGCAACATCAAGATGGCCAGTCACCTAGCACCAGGGTGAATCCTGGCAACATCTCCTCGCAAACTCTGCACCAGTCCGACCTGCACGGCGCTCTTGCCACTAGCATAATCGGGGTTCGATCTCTCGCCAAACCAGCCGCTTTCACTGCCTACAATTATAAGACTTACGTTCTTCAAGTCGGGTTTCGCATGCGCCTTGATCTGCCTTAGCCAAGTCCGTGCCGTCAGAAACGTGCCCTCAACGTTGACCTGATGGGTACGGCGCCACTGCTTCACGGTCATGTCAACGATAGATTCATGGTGAGGTAGGACACTGAGGTCCAAGCTAGCAAGGGCAATACAGCATTGGACTGCCACGCCAAAGTGATCCCGGGCTGATTCGAAAGCTTGCTCAAGCTCTGATTCTGAAGTGATATCGACCACGATTGTATATAGATTCGCATGTTTTTCAGAAGTTCTTGTATGCTTCTCAAGTTCACTAAGCTTCTCACGGTTTATATCCAATGCAGTAACGTTGGCTCGTGCCTGAAGGAACTTATTGACCGTTGCAGAGCCAATAAAACCAGCAGCGCCGGTAACAACCACATGTGTACCTTCTAGGCCAAGTCCCAAATCGATGGATGTCATCTTCAACGTCCTGTGTGTACTGATCTTTGCGAATTGATACAATGTCAAGGACGTTATCAGCCGCCGCTTACAGATTATTAGCGTGTGCAGAAAGGTTTAGAATCCTTGGCATTCATTTTTGCGCTGCCCCACGGTGATCCGTTTATATGAGGAATTCGAAAATTCAACCCCACCACCTATTATCGCATTCAAAAAGCTGATTTTGAAGCTATTCAGACCTCCTCGCTTACAGATCGCTTTTATAGCTATGCCGGGACCACTTCCTGCAAGCCTTCGCTCCAGAATACTACGCCTTCTGCTACTTCATTGGGCTCCTTGGGCAATCGCTGAAGAGGTTCATTGTTGCCCTGCCACTGTATACAATATTCAAGAGAACCTCTTTATGTATAACTCACCTTTCAGACCTCAGTTTCGGCTCAAAGGGGTCCCTCGCAAGGTGTTTAAGGCAGCTGAAAATGACCTCATAGCCTATCTCGAAGAGCAGTCATGAGTCATGCAGAAAGAGATGATCTGATACATATGGAAGAAGTGAAACATTAACGTGCATCGATTCACGATATCAAGAATTCTGAAGAGAAGACGCTGAAGTAATAAAAAAGAACAGCGTGTAGAAGTCAGACAAAACGATGAGCTTCGTTTGAATTGAATAGCAGACATGCTTCGTTTGACGGCTGAACAGCTCGTGTTCGTGAATGAGTTCTTATTCAATGAGATCACGAGCTGACGTCATCAAGTCTATGCTCTCGTTGATCAATTGACTCGCTATCAAGTCTCTAGAACGAGAAAGCATTGCTGAAGTGTTCTTTCGATCTATACGAAAGATGAATATCTATTCTGTATCGATATTCGTGAAGACTGATTCAACGACGAGACTTTCTTTCGATGGCTAGCAGATGAACTGCTATCTTTATGCAGTTTCTTTTCGACTTCAAGAAGTGTGATCATCATGAATAATGCGAGTGTTCATTGCAATAGTCGAATCGAAGAGCTCATCACCTCACACGAATGTCAGATAAGCTATTTGCCTCGTTGAATTGATGATCTATCACTGATATGAATGTCAGATGCGATATTTGCCTCTCTACTCGCCGGATTACAATCTCATAGAACTCATCTTCAGCGTATTAAAGATCTGGGTTCGTAGGCATTTTGACGAGATATGACCCCATTTTGAAGGCATCTTTGATGACTTTCTTCATTACGCTGTTGAACGAAGCGAATGTGATAGATATTCGAGGCAGCACTTCAAGCATTCAGGCTACATCTTTGAGGCAGATATCAGAGCTTTGAAACGAGAATTGAAGGTAGGAAATCAGGAATTTGATTCTATTTAACGACTCAGTTCTAATAGAGTCTTTCGGATGCTCTAGAGGGGGTGAGGAGGTCATCTAGAGGGGTGAGGAGGTCATCTAGAGGTAGATTTTGACTTCGGCGTTGAGGCATTTCGAATAAAAACGGTTGCAAGAACGTCAGAAACGTTAACAAACAAAGAGGTCTGAATAGCTTCAATTTTGGGCAATTGGAGGGGCGGTGGGGTTGAATTTTCGAATTCCTCATATAAACGGATCACCGTGGGGCAGCGCAAAAATGAATGCCAAGGATTCTAAACCTTTCTGCACACGCTAATAGTGTAGGCGCGATTGCCGAACCGTGCCTTCCTAGTATCAATGTCGCCATTGCAGTCACCATTCTATCCCACCCGTAGAGGCTTAGTGTAGATCCTACGCCTCAATGGATACTCAAGAATTTCCTTCAACTCTAGTAATTGACCAAACAACCATCCTATCCCTTCTTGCAGCACTCAGTCTCCTTGTGACTGCCTACATCGCCTCCCTTTACCTCCTTCATTCTTCCGCGACCACTAAATTACGAGTCATCTTCATCTGGCACCTCTTTGACGCCCTAATTCATCTTGTTCTCGAAGGCTCCTTCCTTTATAATTGCTTCTTCACCTTTACCGCGATTCCTCACAGTACAGATTATCCGCATCCAGCGTCCTTGACGTCTCCTGCCGTACACTTCCTCGGCTATGCAGACAGGCTTTATGGCAGTCAATATGGTACGAGCCTAACAGCGAAGCTCTGGCAGGAGTACGCGAAGGCGGATAGGAGATGGGGCGGGGCTGATCTTACAGTCATCAGCTTGGAGCTACTAACTGTGTTTGGTGCGGGACCCTTGGCACTGTGGATCTGTGAGTTGGTGAGAAGGGGAGATAAAGCAGGAAGGCTATGGTTCTGGGCTAGTGTGTTAGCCACGGGAGAGTTGTATGGTGGTGAGTTCAACAGGCGACTCTCAATCGACCGGACCGGTCTTTCTTGATGCAATGACGAGAGTATCACTGACTCGGCACGATAGGCTTCATGACGTTCGCACCGGAATGGCTAACGGGTAGCCCAAATTTGGACACCAGTAACTTCATGTATCTCTGGGTATACCTGATCTTCTTCAACACGCTGTGGGTATGGTTTCCTTTATGGATTCTATACGAAGCATACAACAACATAAGCTTAGCATTTGCGAGGGCAAGTGGTGCCATTGGCACGGAAGCGAAGAAGACAGCTTAACAACTAGTTGAAGAGGTTAAGATAAACGGCTTAGCAGGGTAAGGTAGCATTGAAATCTATATATGACGAACTGGTGTCGTTCTTCCAATCTTGAAATCTCACAGATTGTCCAGCTTTCGATCACGCTTTCCGAAACTAGCGCTGTTATGTCCCTGAAAGCTACTTCCTCAGTGTACCCGAATTATCGTTGGGGAGGGTTCCAACCAACTAAGCTCTGTCAACTCATAAGACTTGCCTCCAACCTTATTATCATCATTTGAATGCGAGTCTTTTATGAACATAATAACATCATATATCGGATCATGCTTATCCGTGGCCCCAGCCGCGGAATCAGGGTACAAACCCGCCTCTCAGGTCATTCCAAATTTTCCGAAAGTCTAGAGGATGAAGGGCTACGACTGGAAGCCTTTTTTTTTTACAACAGAACTACCGTCTAAAAGGTATCCGAACGAAAAGCTTCATCCGCTAGGTGAGGGCAACGGCGTATGTAATGGTCCGCTGGACGTAGTTTCTGTCGACGTCGGAGTCGCAGAAGCTCACAGCGGCATTTCTCCATATAAACTTGCGGGAGAACCCGGAATACGAATCTTTGTTGATGTTACTGAAGTACTGTCTTGAGGTTTGCTTAGCGGAGGGTTCGATGCTGGTGCTGGTGGGGGGTTTTGGGGGGCATTGGCTAACGCATGAGATGGGGTTTTGGGTCGCTTTTTAGACGGTTGGTCACCTCGTACCGGCGGGTTTCGTTTTGGGTGTTTTGGCTGCTTCGGCGGCGGGTCAGTCGTTGGGGGCAGGCCACTTTTCGGTCCAAATGAACCGGGGGGGAGGCAGGCCAGGGATTAGCGACGGAACAGTCTCATGCTGCTATCTTTGGGGCCATCTGGATTTTATTCCTGGCGGAAGAACGGTGCAACCAGGCGGAGCGTCGACAGGAACCGCCACATCCTTGAAACCCGTATTTACGCTCAAATCCATACTGACACCATCTTGGCGAAAAGTTTCATTTGTTCTAGGTCAACCCTTCTGGATTGCTTATAAGCGTATTTGAGGACAGAGTTGGCATATTCGCCGATGTCGTTGAGTATCTCCATTACCTTTTGTCGAGGCAGTGCGAGTATTTTGCTAATAACCTTACCGGAATTCTTCACATTCTCGTATCTCAAGGCAACAGAGTCCTTTCATATCTTGCATATGGCACGATAGTATATGTAAAGGGTTCGCTCCTAACAAAACTCTTGTTTCTCTTCTGGTTCCATAAACTCCTTTTTCTTGCCGAAGTCCCGAAAACTGTCGCGCTCACGTCAGCCTCGTTTGAGTGTTTCCAAGGATAAAAACCCTTTTCAATCACCATCCTTTCCCACTTGGAGCAAAAATCTCTTCCGACCTCGTCCCCGCCTGCATCTACTGTAAATCGAATGAACGAGAAAAGGGGATGCGGGGATGGCTTGGAGCTTTTTGTGAAAGGAGTTGAGGGAGAGGGGTGAGTTTGTGATTTTTGAGTGAGGGGAAAAGGGTGTGGATGAGAGTGAAGATCTGGGGAGATTGGCAAGAAAGTTCAAACGGGGGGTTGGATCGGGTGAATGAATCAGAAGAGCGCGAGTAAAAGCGGTTCCGCAGAGCGTTGGTCGTATTTATATATATTTCTGACATGATTCTCTAAAACCCATAATGACCCACAACCCTCCCCTACGCATCCCCCCCACCCACTCGCTCACCACGTCCATTCCCCCTACCCCCTCAGTCCCCAACCCTACCCAACCCAACCCCCACCCACCACCCCTTCCCCTTCCCCCCCCCACCACCGCCTCAGCACCGCAGCAAACCCCCCTCACAACCCTAACGTGTATGTAATAGATAGCGTAGAGCTAGAAAAGCGGTTATAAGCTCGGAACGAGTTGAGCGTATTAGAGATATGGGAGTGTAGGGCTGAGATGAAACGCGCACAGGATTCCATGTCAGTTGCGAGAGTCGAAATCATTAGGGCTGGGAGATACTGGGGTAGGTAGGGTGGCAGGGGAAACATGTAGCGGGATTTGCTGGAAGACGGGTGATGGGACTGATGGCGCGGGATAAGAGGAAGTTCAAGAAAGAGTAGAAGGGGGCGGGCAAGCGCGTTGATGGGGATGTCTCGACGAATCCATACACACACCACCACCTCTCCAGGACGAAACTCGGATGGCTGGCTCCCTCGGACGATCTAGCGGTCACAGGAACCACTTTACCAACCCGAGCAAAAGAATTTCTTCATCCGAAACCAGCTACTCTAAAATTACACTCACCCCTCAACTTCCCCTACCATCCCTCCCACTCTCAAATAAAGCAATTCTAGCATACACAGTTCCCCCCATCTATGCAGATGACGTCTGATCTCATACGACATGAGACATTTTCAGAATTAAAGAAGAATACTGCACTTGCTATCAAAGCGCACGAGCCAACAGTCAAGTGTAATAAAAGAAAAGCTGTATATCCCGCAAATACTCCTTTTTTATGTCGTCGTGGTTTGCATGACTGTCATTTTTAATCCCGCAGATAGTCATCTACCAAGCTCCTCCGACCTTGCTCCTCGTCTTCTTCTCTGCCCCTGGCTGCGATGGCGTCAGCGATTTCGTTCCTTCCTTCCATACCATCATCAGCGGGATCGGTAGTGAAGTCTGCAAAGATATTATCCAGACTGGGGCCCGACTGGTCATTTGCATAATGATGGCGCGGCGGACTCAGCATACTGTGGCTTGGTAGCTGAGACGCAAACTGCTGGTTTGTAGGGCTGAAGAGGTTTGGATCGAGGCTTGGACCAGAACCGCGACTCATGGGAGAACGAGGTGGGTAGCCTGGAGACCCGGGATAGCTGGAATGGTGATTGTGGGTATGGTGGTTTGGGTGATAGGGGCCAGTAGCGTAAGCGGGCGAGCCGGGATGGTGTGGAGCATGCTGAGGAGAATTGAAATAGGCAGTGTATGTAGGATCCGTGTGTGTCGAAGACAGGGGCGCAGGAAGTCGATGAGAATGGGTATGAGCATCTGGTCCGTTGCTGGTAGAGGTTGAATGAGGCGTATCGGATCGGTTCCGACGCTGTGGCGCCGGCTGAAGGTAATGGCTCTTGTTTGAATGTGCATCACTGGATTTGCGCACTTTGGCGAAGCTATGTGCCTTGGTGCGGTACTGCTGAGGAAGTTTATCCGGGTCGTCAATACCTAATTGCGTCATCATCTTTTGTTGTTTTGTTGGACGAGGCTTTCGCGTGGAGAGAGAGCTTTCAAGCACAGGAGGAGCCTCGGGCGCGGTTGGAGCCCATTTGTGGAGCTCTTGGCGGAAGAAGTTGGTCTCGAAGGTCAAGAGAACCTCTGCTCCTTCAATTTTGCGCAGATAGAAACGCTGTGTAGTCACTTCTTCCGGCGTTGCTATCAAGGGATTGGTATATGGGCGAATATATTCCCGGAAACTCTGGGCTGTGCCGACGATTTCTTCGAGCGTGTCTTCCTCCTCGGGCTGAAACGGTAAATCAGGTATCTCGGCTTGCCAATTTTGTAGGTCTTCAAGCTTGGGACGAGCTGCGTCGCGTGGGATTTTGACACGCCAGTCGCAGATGGGACAAGTGTACTTGTCGTCCTCTTTGACCTTACCACGAGCGATCTTGAGGCATTTCCCGTGGTACCTACTGATGTCAGTCAAGTTCTTCAGAAACCGAAAGGTATAACAGGTGCGGCCGTACCATTCGTGACACAACTCGCATTCGATCATCATGCCAGCTTCCGATTGTCGGCACATACAGAAAACATCCCTCGCTGATTTGATATCCTCAGCATTCTGTGAATCATCGGGCGATTGCTCTCTTGATGCGGGCTCCACCGGCATCCTTGGCTTGTCTGATAGTTCGAAACAGTACGAGTTGTGGTCCGCAACGTAGTTCATATGAACATGGAGGATATGGAGTGGTGCATTGGCCTTCCCAAACAGCTTCTTTCCCTTGCGCATCCAATCTTCATGACGCTTGATCTCCTTTTCCAGGTCGATAGTTCCATTCGGCTTGCTGTTAAGCTCAGACAGCCCGTCAAGGACGTCGCGCACGTCCTTGTACTTTGGCCTCTTCCTGAAATCCGGGTCCTTGCATTTATCGTACATGGACATGATCTTGTGTTGAGCTTCTCTCTGTTTGGTCAAGATCGCGTCTACAGCGGCAAGAGTCTCACGCGACACTGGTAACGACGTTGCTTGCGTAGATAAAGCTTCGAGCTGCTGATAGTGAACAGCCTCGACCGAAATGAGCTCCTTTGCTTTGGATTCCCAAAGCTCCCCTTGCGACTGCTGCTCCTTGTAGTGAAGCATGTGCTCGTTGTGTTCCGGTATACCGATTTCAGTTCCACGTGCAATCAGCGATGCCACATCGTCCAATGTCTGAAATTGCTTTCGCTTCTCCCGAGCTTCATCGTTCCACTTCATCTGTTCGACAACTTTATCAAGTCTCTCAACCTCTGGCACGTCTACATTGAAGCCTTTACCCTCTTCAGCTAGAGCTTCGAATTCCTGTGTGGAGTGCAAGCCCGGGCTCATGAGTGCGGTCCTCGCCTCGCGCTGGAACTTTGCGATTGCTTCGGAGCGTTCTGTAAGTGTTATGATTTCGGGGCAGTCGAAAGAGATATCTTCTGCCGTGGCCAGAAGCTTGTGTATGTTCTCGATTTTCCTTAATTCGCGATCTCTTTCTTCCATTTCAGCAGCTTTCGCGCCTTTTCGCCAAACCCGGTCGTTTTTGCGTCTATTTTGTTGCTTACGCGTAATGTAGTTCATCGCTTCGTCAACCCACTCATTGCACTTATTAACAAAAGCTTTCAACTCGGCCAGTCCGGGCAGATCGTACGGTATTCGCTCCCCTTCACTTACCATGGATTTGAGGACTTTGAGCGAAGGCTTCGCCTCATCTTCCAAAACTTTGTCCAGTTTTTCTTGCCATGCCTCTGGCATATTCGATCGGTCGATAACTTTCTGTACGACTGCGTTAAGCGCGTTGTCTGCTTGTCGGTACACAAGACAGTGGTCCGGGCTCGTGAAGCGTTGCTCTTCGCCGGCCTCACAACACTCATAGCTGCCAGCATGCAGGAGGCACATGACCTTTGAGGTGATTCGACACCGAAAGCGCGACAAGTAGGTGTAGGCCTTGCAGTAACAGCATTGATACTCTGCTTCCGGCACATCCTGTTCGTCAGCCTCGAATCCGAGCTGACAGGGCGAAACACTTTCGGTTGCCGATTCATTAATCTTACAAGAATGGTTGTTGAGCTCCTTATGGCGCTTCAAAAATTCTTGCCGCTGCCGGAGCTCTCGATCTCGCAGGCGCTGGAGAGCAGGAGCAAGCCACTTAGCCGTCTTGATGGTTGTATCCCGGCCTGAAGCCGTCATTAGTAGTTCATCATGTGAGAAGCAAGGCTGCTTCCTAAACTCTTGAAGCCTTTCCACGCCAGCTTCCCCAAAGGGTTCCCAATCGTGCGGAGCAAAGTTCACCGCTTCGTTGAAGTTGAATCCGTGATTGAAGCCGGCATGATACGCTTGTGGGAAGGTAATGACGAACTGGCCAGCCCGTTGATCCAACGCGTACACATTGACGCCCGCTTTCTTCAGTTGATCTGGTGGCAGTAAAGTGACGAGCTGGAAGAGTAGGTCAGGTTGAGTTTCGAAGAGTTCTGGTACCGCTTGCTTCATTGCCGCCTCGAATCGCTCCGCATCGGCTCCGGGAATACCATACCATGTCTTGGTAGCACCAAAGTGCTGATAGTTGGCAGAGTAGCTATAATGATCCTCATTATGCCAACAGAAAGTCGAAAAACACATTCCAACATATAGCCAGGGCACCGTCATGCCGGATATATCCGATTTGATATGCCGGAAGAGCGACTCAGGATGCAAGGGAAGGATATTTAGATTCCACAGATTTGTGGAGTACGGATCCAGCGGGCTTTTTTCAATCGTGGGGAAGCCGCTGCCATGCGTCGTCGAATGTATATCGGCGCCATATTCTACCTCAACCATCTCCGTAATGCTTTCAACCAGCCTCCAAAACTCGCGTTCAACATCATCCTCGGTAACCGTTCGTTTGCAGTTCAGGACCGGGTCAAAGGGCATCTTTGGTGCAAAGTAGCTTTCCTTGAAGTTGTGGGCCTTTTCCTGGAATTGTCGTAAAGAGTATATACCACCTTCCTCGAACCCAAATTCGCCCGTTCCAACAAGACACCGCGGGCAATTCCAGTCGTAGTCGAGTGGGATCTTAACTGGTGGATCTAGACAATACCGATGGTAGCCATTCTCACAGCCATCACATATTAGGAGTGAGGAGCGATCCTCGCTCTTCCCACAAGCCTCACAAAGCTCACCGGGTTTACAAATCCCGCGGTCTGCTTGAATCCTTGGTGTGGAGGGTCGGAGGAGACTCATATGTGAGCCAACAACAGTCGGAGCTTTTTTCAAACGCTTGCTTCGGCGACCATTCTGATCGTCGCCATCGGCGCCCATAGAATCGGTCCCTGACGTACCGTTTAAGCTTTCGTGACTGATTGTTCGCTTCAAGGGATTCGAAGTATGTCCGTTGGTCATGTGAGCTGTGCTCGACACCGCACTTCGGTACTCTGGTACATCTTTTGCGGGATTCATGAGGTTTTCGATCTGGGCCTGAGGCTTGTTACCAGAAACAGCGCTTTCGGCCTCCCGTTTATGTGACGAATTAGATACGTTCGCCGCCTGAAAAGAAGCTGGAGTCATGTTGATCGGAGTGAACCCGCCAGCATTCACCGCTGTGAAGCCGGACGAAACTACTGGCGGTGTTGGTTGGATGACTGGAGTGCCACGGTCAAGGGGCTCTTCAGCATCTTTAAGGGATGCATTCAGAGCTGCAGAGGCTCGTAGCGCGGGAGAATCGTCTCTGATGCTCAATGGTGTGTTTTGACTCGACCTCTTCATAGGTGAATTGGCTGATGAGGGGGTGAAAGGCCCACCATATTCGAATTCAAGCTGTTGTTGAACCCCTGGTTTGGCGACCCGTAGATACTCTTCGTATGGGTGAAGCCATTTTTGGTAGGAGTTCTTGAGCGAAGTCGAGAGCGAAGACATGATTTTTCCACTATATCCGAGATCACGACCTATTTCCGCCCATTTCTTTAGCTTGCACACCTTCTCAAACCCACCTCGTGTTTCTACTGCCTTCTTCAATTTGTATAAATCGAGCGGACGCTTGTCGACACTTGGGAAGCGATTGAGGTTCATGCCATGTTGTTTGTGGAATTTGGCCAATTGATCGAGGTAATTGAGGTTTGTCCGAGTACCTGGTTTAATTCAGCGACCGTCTTCCAACGTAGTATTTCTACATGCCCAGAGGGCTTGTAATCCAAGCTCCGACTCACCTCCTTCTACTGAATTCAACTCTTGGCGCCGTGTACGGAAGTGGAACTTCTAAATTCTTGTCAGCTTGTATTCCTATCCTGATCGCTGCCCTGCCCTGCCCTGCCCTTGCTGTTGAGGGGTCGGGGTTGCAGTTGAATTCGCAACGTACCTCTGTATCTATGGCAAACTCCGGCTTCCAATTCTCTGGTGGAATAATCTTACATATTCCGTACTTTCTGCCCTCGGGTGCAATCTTCCTTATATATTCCATCGGATCGGCAAACTCTTCCTCTGTCGGTCGGAACGTTGGCGCATCCTGCAGGCCATGGGGGCGTACCCTCTTATTTGTCTCTCGCACGGCCAAAGGATGCCCTCGCCTCTCGACCGTCGACATATCCAAAGGCGGGGCCCGGCGGGCGCTGAACGGGATGTGAGGAGCATAATTCGGATATGTGCCGTTGCTTGGATTGAGTGTGAGGTTGACCTGGAAACTGCCAGTTGATGGAGTTGCATGGATTCCGACGCTGGTCGAGGCAGAAGAACTACCTCCGGTCGAAGGAGGCACCACCATTCTGGGGGCGAACGGAAGAGAAAGCTCGGGTCCGTAACAACGTCGTACAATTCCGAGTGATTTCTGATATTCATGCGGTCCACAGTCGAACAATGGTGGTGATGAGCAAACACCAATTCTATTATGGTGGGTTCGCAGAGTACATCAGATCAGCGTGGGGGGATCAGATCAGGCCCGGGTGTGAGAGAGTGACTGGGCTACTTTGGGACAAGTAATGTGGCTTGCATGTTCATGGCCGAATGAATGAAGGCGAGATTCCCCTTACTTGATAGCGACATTCCCAGCCGAACCGCAGCGCATTGAAAAGAGCATTCGTAGTGTGCTGTCAGTAACAAAGTGAATATGGAGACGGAGGATGGAGATGGAGATGGAGATGCGGGAAACTACGACAAAGGCGAGATGGGCGATATCATGTTGGTGCTGGGGTCATGGCTTGGCGCAAGCCCAGAAGAGTTCGTACTGAACAGGGATCGCTGAATATCAGGCCGAGGGGTATTCTCAGACTTCTCTCGATAAAGTACAAGAGAAAACTCAGCCGCTTTCTTTAACACTCGTGTCATTTTATCATTGCAGGTCGCACTAATTAATACTCTATAGAACTCCCGCGCTTTGTGGTCAATAAGAAAAGTGCGATTGTTCTCTCACTGTTACTCTATTCACTTCAAGTTGTACTGTGGGCCTGTGGCCTACCTACCTTACGGAGTACTGTATTCTACATTACTTTCCGTGTAAGATTCCCACGGCCCGCATCTAGCGCGATTAAAAACCCCCAACCCTGATACAGTAGGCGCTCACGGCGCTCACCGAGCCTCATCGTTTTCTGGGTCAACACCACCGCGCGTGTCACTATGTACAAGGTACCTTACTGTGTACCTATCTAAGCTATCTACTCTCTACTACAATCCACACGATACCCAAAAGTTGAGAGGTTTTTCATCAATGGAAACAAAACCGATTCCTGCCTTTTACTGCTGCTACCTCCTTCGTTCCACTGTTCGCCGTTCTGCTCTCTATGTGGGCTCGACGCCCAACCCAAAGCGTAGACTAAGTCAGCATAATGGCCTTTCGAAAGGAGGCGCTGTCAGAACCTCGCGAGAGAAGCTCCGACCATGGGTACTTTGGTCTTCAAACGTCCTCATAGCATAATGACCATCTAATTGGAGTAAGGAAATGACTTGTATTGTGACTGGGTTCCCATCAAATATTGCAGCCTTGCAGTTTGAGTACGTGTTTCGCAAGTCTGCGGGTTCCATTGTGTTGCTATTGCCTATCATATCCAAGAACCTTTATGCATCCATCTTTTGTACTGGGCTTTTAAGACCATGGAACCCCTCAAACTGGCGTTTTACATGCTTTGGATGGCTGTCACATGATCTGATATCTCTGTAGGTGGGCTTGGCAGAATTCGCACTTGACAACGAAAATCGCCCAAGACCAGCGCATTACTGTGAGAGAGACCATAACGCGCGTCTCTTCGAAATCTGGCAAAATCCGTCGACGGCCGGCACGTCCTCGTTCATCACTCACGGACAAGCTCTCAAATTTACATCTACTACTGCGAGTCCCAAGTTTTGCTAGATGGCCCCTGGAGGTTCGATTCTTCTGTGAAGACGTCTACAAGGTCTGGCAGCGTTGGAATGAAAGAGTCAACGGGAAGATCAGAAACGGTATCCAAGTATTCTTAGATGTGACGCAGCAAGCGGAGTTTCCAGAAGGTGGTCAACCCCCACCAAGTGCTCAAGCGAAAGGTAAACCAAAGAAAGAGACTCGTGGAAGTGGTGGAGTTGAGAGTGTCAATGTCGGCTATGGCGGGCTCAAGAACCATGTGGAGAAGAGCCTGCGCATTTTCGACGACCGTGAGGAACATTTTTGTGCTATCTGCGCCGAGAGACTTGGGTCTCCAGCTGGAACGGCATTAGTGTGCCCAAAAGAAATTTGTCAAACAGTGTCACATATGACCTGTCTTTCTAAGCGATTCCTTGACGAGGAGGGAGTGCCAGGTTCCGCGGTTCCGATATCTGGTAGCTGTCCGCAGTGCACATCGACACTTCAATGGATCGACCTAGTCAAAGAGATGAGCTTGAGAATGCGTGGCAAGAAAGAAATGGCTCGACTGATGAGAAGACCGACGGTGCGCAAAAGGAAGGTTATGAAAGGTGCCGCATCACTTCAAGCCGATGAAATGGCCAACCAAGTAGAGGGCGATTCCGATGAAGAAGGTGATTACGACCTTGCAGAAGACGCTATACACCCTTTTTATGAGACTGAGGAACTGTTGCCAGCAGACTGGTATCATCAAGTCGATGGTGAAGAAGATGTTACGTCGGTGACCAGTGCAGATTCCGACTTCTCGAATTACATGGACGCTGCGAGTCCTCCAACGTCGAAGCTGCCGGCTCAAAGGCTCGAGGTCGTCATCGAAGACAGCGATTGGACTAATGCTGAAATCTTCGACTGATCGCGCATACGTTACTCTTTATGACTTACGTTTTGCCCACTCATCCGATTCCTCGAGCATGGTATGGGGGCCTGCGTTTATCGCGGCCAGTTTTCAGCTTAGTCTGTCCAAGGTAGTATGCTCCGCAAGGGTTGCGTTATTCCCTCGCCTTGAAGCATCACCTCGACCAACCCCGACATCTGTTCTGTAACTTTGTCTATTGATTGGTTGGCATTAACAACCCGAACATCCTGTCCCTCCGGCAGCGGCAGCAGCTCGAAAAACAACGCCCTCACCCTCTTCTGCATCCTGCTATTCTCATATTTCTCCACCCCGAACCCTCCTCTACCCGCAGCAGCCTCAGGCATGATATCCAAGAACAAACAAATATCCGGTCTTGGCAGCCCAACCTCTGGCTCTCGAGCCCACTTTATTGTAAGATCTGGCCTATCCTTAGCTGCCGAGTAAACAATCCCAGAGTAATAATAGCGATCAATGACAATTGTAACCCCTTCTGCAATGTCTGCCCGTATCTGCGCCGCTGCCTCCCATCGGTTGGCAGAGAATAGTAGATGGATCACATGGTCTTCCTGCTTATCTTCGCCTTTTAAGTATGCATCGATTGACTTGCCGATTGGTGTTGACCTATCTGGCTCCTACCATCAGCTTTTTTAAAGTAAATGTAGATTTTTACGAGCTTCTCACCAGGAAATCTCATGCGCTTGACCTCGTGGCCTTGTTCCTCGAGGCGATTGCATAGACGCTCGCATTGTGTGGATTTACCAGCTCGGTCGAGGCCTTCGATGACTATCAGAGCTCCTCGACTACGAGTAGACATTCTTCCCACTACAATTTTGCCCTCTTGGCCCTTGTCTAGAGCTTTCGGTTTTTATGCCAAACTCGGGGTCATCGACTCATCGTTGTTCTACAGTAGCGGCGTATGAAAACGCTAGCACGCATAGAGCTCGGACCGCCCACCAGTCGTTCAGGTCAGGTATCGTTGTATGCGAAACCTTGTTCGTTTTTTAGGATTTGCCGAGAGCCCCATCAAAATTTTCAAAAAGTGCAAAATAAGAACCAGATTTGCAGAACCAACCCCACTGCCCCCCCAGTGCTTCATATGTAGTATATTTAATGCTTGATATGTAGTATATTCAGTGCTTCATATGTGACCCATTCAGTGCTTCATATGTGCTCTATTCAGTGCTCCATATGTGCTCTATTCAGTGCTTCATATGTAGTATATTCAGCGCTTCATATGTAGTATATCCGATGCTCCATATGTGACCTACCCAGTTCTTCATATGTGATTCATTCAGTGCCTCATGTGACCTATTCAGTGCTTCATATGTGACCTACCCAATTCTTCATATGCGACCTATTCAGTGCTTCATATGTGACCCGTTCAGTGCCTCATATGTGATCTATCCGATGCTTCATATGTAGTATATTCAATGCTTCATATGTAGTATGTTCAGTGCCCCATGTGTGATCTATTCAGTGTCTCTTATGTGATCTACCCAATGCTTCATATGTAGTACATTCAGTGCTTCATATGTAGTATATACGATCTATTCAGTAAGTCGCATAAGAGGCACTAGATAGGTCACATATGAAGCACTGGGTAGGTCACATACGAAGCATCGGATATACTACATATGAAGCACTGAATAGGTCGCATATGAAGCACTGAGTAGGCCACATATGGAGCATCGGATATACTGCATATGAAGCACTGGATAGGTCGCATATGGAGCACTGGGTAGGCCACATATGGAGCATCGGATATACTGCATATGAAGCACTGGATAGGTCGCATATGGAGCACTGAATGAGTCACATAAGAGGCACTGGATAGGCCGCATATGAGGCATCGGATATACTGCACATGGAGCATTGGATATACTACATATGAAGCATTGAATATACTACATATGAAGCACTGGATATACTACATATGAAGCATTGGATAGATCACATAAGAGGCACTGAATAGGTTGCATATGAGGCACTGAAGGGGCCACATATGAAGCACTGGATAGATCACATATTAAGCACTGAGTAGGTCACATATGGAGCATTGAATATACTACATATGGAGCACTGGATAGGTCGCATATGAAGCACTGGGTAGGCCACATATGGGGCACTGGATATACTACATATGAAGCGCTGAATATACTACATATGGAGCACTGAATAGGGCACATATGAAGCACTGAATGGGTCACATATGAAGCACTGAATATACTACATATCAAGCATTAAATATACTACATATGAAGCACTGGGGGGGCAGTGGGGTTGGTTCTGCAAATCTGGTTCTTATTTTGCACTTTTTGAAAATTTTGATGGGGCTCTCGGCAAATCCTAAAAAACGAACAAGGTTTCGCATACAACGATACCTTATGATAACTTGATAAGCACACGCACCAGCTACCTTAGGTACAGCACGATAATTGGTGAAGTGGCTAAACTAATATTCGAAGTGTACGAAATAAGGTATGGTCTTTTTGAAAGACGTGTGGTGGTGCTTGATTTAAGTGGCTGAGATAGTATGCACGTCTTGGCTAGATCTGACTGGCTGGCGAAAGTAGATACCCGACTTCGCATCGAGGCTTAAGACCACAAGGCTGCCATCATCGCTATCAATTCAGCTCTATACGGACTACACATAAACTTCTATTGGGCCTACTATGCTTCTTTAAAACTCTTTTGATATTGGATCTCATGATCCATCTCAAATGGCTTGTACGACGGCAGCCTGAATAGAAGCAGCTCAATTATGCAAGTCCGTTGCAGCGCTTACCTTCACCCATGATATCAATGCTTGTAAAGACGACAAGAAGTAACATTACAAGGCAAGAATGGCAGAAGCGCTAGAAGACCTTTCCAGCGAGCAACAACATCATGCCAGTTCCATTAAATCTTCTGGCTATTGGTGTTGCAAAGTCTGCCATGATGGTCCCAAATCAAGTTTCCAAAACTACTGTAGGAATTGCGGTTCGCGAAGAGAATTGAACAGCATTTCCGATGGCATGGATCTCATCGACACCGAAGGTGAAATCGCAAATAAGCAATCATCAGAGTTTAAGAATCTTGAAGTGCCTGCTTCGGATTGGAAGTTGGCGATGAGGGGGAAAAAGTCTGCTTCTACCAAAGAGAGCACAGGCCTTACATATCACGATATTGGGGTAAAGCGAGGAAAAGACGGACTTCAAGACTGGGCTACACGTCATTCAACTGTTGGCGTTAAGGTAAAGAACAGTCGGTTGCCTGTGGTATCAAGACGTCCCGGTAAATTCGGGATTAATATATCCTTTTCTGAAACTCAGCTTGGCCAAGTTTCCACAGCCATTGTCAAGCCTGGCTTAGATGTCAAACCCATGAAGAAAGGCCTAATGGATGGTCACCGGTCTAGCAGTGTGGCACCGGCAATCGCTCTCTATGTCCGCGCTCTCCATGATTATCATGCAGAAGACAAGACGAAGATAAGTTTACGTTGTGGGGATATCATTCAAGTCGTCGAGACTAACGAAAGCGGTTGGTGGGATGGCATAAGAAATGGCAGTGATGGTTGGGACGGCAATCATCATACGGTTCGTGGCTGGTTTCCAAGCAACCACTGCACATTCAAAACCTACCAGGAACAATTTGCGAGTGTAAGTCAAGCAGAACCAGTTATCTCAGGAGGAGAAGTCGTCGACTGGAACAATGCTACACAGACTGTCATTCCCTACGTCTATGCTTGTTTCGATTATGAAGGTGAATGTGAAAGAGAACTTAGCTTGAGGAGAGGAGATGCAATTCAAGTGATTGACCGGCCGGATAGCGGTTGGTGGGACGGCGTCAGCAATGGCGCTCGCGGTTGGTTTCCTAGCAGTTATTGTACAGAGCATATTGGTCATCGTTCAGGCACTAGTGAGGCCCAGAAAGAAACAGACCGCACAGGAACTGAGGGCGACTTCGAAAGTAAAGATAATCTCTATAGTTGCACAGATAGCCTTGCTAATGATTCATCGAACACCAAGCCTGGCGCAGGGAGTACTTTGGAATCTGTTGACGCACACAGCCATCAGAAAAGAATCAAGGGTACACGATCCCAAAAAGACCATGGAGAGCGTCCTTATTCTAACATCCTCTATAGTCATGAGAGCTTGCGATGGCTGCAGAAGAAGGAAAATCAAATGCGACACTGCTACGACCAATATATGGCCTTGTACAGCATGCGTAAGACTCAAATTGCACTGCGTACCTCCTACGTTGAGTTATGACCGTACTTACACGGGGAATGACAATTTGTCTGAACTCGAGCGTGTGTCGAAAATTGATGATTCAAGCGACAGCGGTGAGAATGTCCACGGTCAGCATATGAATGCAACCCAAAATTTTATGTTAGAAAATTTTCAAGGACAGAGAGGCACGTTTCCCAAATACCATACAATGATGCCCTCGCAGTTGTCCATACTACCTCATACCCATCAAAGGCGCGACACAGACCAGCAATTGCATGCCCTAGTGAGTGCTAGTCTCAAGCCATTCTGGGGTTCCTGATAGCTGATCTAGAGTGGATTGCCGAAATCGCAAGATCAAATGCGGTGAAGAGCAACCAAACTGTGCGAATTGCGTCGAGAACAACCGTAATTGCGAGGGCTACGCTATGCGGTTGAGTAATGAAACCCAACATGATTCACCCCAGCTGAACTCACCCTTCTACCGTGGCGAACGCACGAGGATTGCGAAAGAGGCGGGGACGACTGCTCCAAGAGCGCTGGTGGTTGTTCCGAAGGCGAATTTAGAGTACGTCAAGCACAAAGCTAGTAACGAGCCTTTACGACAGACTGCCGAATCCCGTTCGATGCAGACCTCAGACTATAAGGACACAGATTCGAACCGTTTCACCAGCCTTAACATTTCCGTACCTCAACATGCTACGAAACCCTCGTCTTCTCCAAAATTTAACGTATCGAGAAAAGAGCGACGAGTCCACAGAGAGAATCCTGAAGAGGAAATGTCTACCCCTCCTGACGTTGTGACTGACACTTCATTGCTAATAGAGGAAGTTCGCAGCGGCCCAGAGAGCCTGTCGAAGGAGTGTATTCCTTTCTTTACAGGACTAAGCAAAGCGGAATGGTTTTATCAAAACTTTAAGGGCGTGCTGAAACCCTCTCTATGCGTTATCGGTTTGGTTTTCCTACTTTACACAACAACGAGTATGCCTGAATATATTTACGATATTCGTATGATTTTGCCTTTGCAATGGCAGAGACATAGTATATTCGAGATTTCGACCTTCGATTTCTTCATTGCCAAAATATCGCAATTCTTGTCTTTACCTCTGTCGATAGCACCTTCTATGTCCTTTGTGTGGTACTGCTGCTGGTCGTTTGTAGGGTGTTCACTCGTCTTCTCGTGAGTACTTTACCAGCTTGGCAGTGAACACTCCGCAGCTGACTGCCTATCCTAGGTTTGTAGCGAAGGCTGAGATGTTGGGACTCGAAGAAACGGTTGAAATATCATCGAGAAAATGCTGGAAGCACAACGTAAGGCACGCATTTGCCTATCTATCATACGCCCTAGAGCCACCGCTGGGGAAAGGCAAAAAGCGTATTCATTGGACATGCGTAAGTGTTTTTCTGAGTTCAACCCAACTTCAACAGACTCTCCATTGGCCTAAAATATCTGAGTGGCCGAGCTGACAAATTTACGACAGCGCTGCGGCCATCAAATATTTGATGACTTTGATGAAGTACAACCCGGTGCCGCCGAACGATTGGAGCAAAGACTGAACAAAGATGGTGGTTTCCGGGAACAAAATAGTACTAGCCACAGTAATGCAGGAGGATCTTTGAATAGCAGAAGTAGTACTCTTAGGAGCGTTCTAAGTTCGACTTGGCTTCCGTGGAAATCGGCTCAGAACACATTGCCCTCACTGCCTCTGCACCAGAAGCAGAGCGAGTCTGGCCACCCTTCCCAGACTCCCGCCTCTCGCCGTCCTGAAGGCCTCTTTCTCCTATTGTGTATCCCGCATCGGAAATACGCCACTAAACTAGTTCACATGGACGTTTGCACATTGCAATCGGACCGAATATTCTTCTCAAAACTAAAGACTCACTATCATGAAATGCGACGCCGATGGAGCTCATTTTTCTCCTTGAAGACCCTCAAATCGATTCAATTTGTGCAGTTCGAAATGTACAAGAGCGAACTCGTCGACATCCGGAAAACCAACGACATCCCTCCAGAGACTAAGAAAGGCGAGTACCGCTACCAACCCATTCCCGCCGAGGTCATTCCTCCAGTTGGCGAGAACCATCTCATGCATCTATACGATCATCCCGAAGACGCAGAGAACACCGGTGTCTGCTTGCAGAAGATACCTAAAAAGGTGCGGGAGCGCTTGCTAGTATGTCCGAACCGTGGAACAGGCCTAGGCTGGGGAATCCACTTCGTTGAGGGCCTCAATTGGACGAAGCTATGGTGGCTGGGGCTTGTTGGGTTTCTTACTAGTATTGCGTTTGGAGCGTTTTGGTCTGTGGTGAAGGATGATATCCAGGGTGGATTCGGAGTTACGGCTTGTATGATGGCGGTGTTGACGTTTACCATGGGGATATTGCAGGCGGCGTTTGAGCCGAAGTGAAATTCCAGGTACGTGGAGTACGGTACTAACGAGAGTCTGGATGGATGTGACAGATACCACTGGGCAATTTTTGACGGATTAGGGTTTCGTTTTGGACTGGGTTTATGAATATACGACTGCAGCAAAACCATATACCACGGAATGGGAACAGATCTAACGAGACATCGAGTTGTTAGTGACATAATCATACGACTGTGCTTCCCGGTTTGGACATCCTCTCCTCTTTCGACTATAATCATATCTACATTTCCACGTGTCCAAATTACGATGCCGATAATCAAAAATTTCCATTTGTTTAAACAAATAGGTACACTTTCTCTCAAACACTTCCGCCATACCGGCTGGCTGAGGTTTCCAATTGGACGACTCCTGACCCACCTATTGAAATCATCAAAGGGAAAAATTGACCTGTAATGATTGCAGAGGGCGAGATATCCTGTAGATCACCGCGCTTCCAAGAGCAAGACGCAATATCCAAAAACCAACAAAGTTAACAAAGTCAACCCTAGAAGACCCCTACCCACAACCAATGCCAAAGACCCGGGTCTTCACTGTCCAGGAGATACATAAAAAGGTATTTGTCTAGATTAGCAAAGAACAGCATCTGAGTCACGCAATTGAGACGACACCCGGGTGGGACTTTGATGTGGGCTTTTTGCTAAGCTATGTAGCTCAGCAAGGATCGGGGGAATACCTTCGGTTTTGAGAAGTCGTGGTGACTTGAAATTATAGAGGCCAGATAACTTGTACCTGTGGTTAGCGGGAAAAAATATAACAAAGATTGATGTGGAGTCTGGGAGTGGGATGAACGAAAACACTGCTTCATGAGTATCGGAGAGCGTGTTGGAAAGACAGCTGCTCAAGATCATAATTCACGCTCAAGGGAGATTGAACGACACAATCATAGCGTTCGGACTTTTCAGGACGTCTCATCTATGTTCATTTGCCATCGTGGCTTTTATCAATCGCCAAAACCCGAATTTATCGTCATCATTGATGTCCTTCTATCTCTGTTCCCCGACCTTAACAAACGACCTATGGCTTCTCATAGATCCAGTCAAACTGGCTTTTCTTGTATTCGATGACCTCGCCCTTGGCGAACCACAGTGCGATCTCCTTCTTTGCGTTTTCGACGCTGTCGGAGCCGTGGCAGACGTTGCGGCCGACATCCTTTAAGCCGCGTTAGTAATAGCTTCAAGGATTTTTCTAGGAGAGAAGAGAACGTACAATGGCGTAGTCCCCGCGAATAGTACCTGGGGCTGATGCTAGAGGGTTGGTAGCACCAAGGAGAGCTATGATTTGGTCAGCCGGTAGGCAATTGAGTATTTGTGAAGGAATAAACCGTACTTCGGCCAGTCTTAACAGCGTCTCGGCCTTCCCAAACCATAGCACAGATAGGACCGCTCAGCATATAGGTGACGAGACCCTTGAAGAAGGGCTTCTCAGAGAGATCTTCGTAGTGCTTCTCAAGGTGCTCTTTCGAAGGTGTGCATAGCTTAATGGCAGCAAGCTTGTATCTACATGGTCTATTAGACTTTGGACGTTCATGACGGGCGATCGATTGAGGAGGGACTTGCCCTCGCTTCTCGAAGCGGGAGACGATGTCGCCTACAAGTCCGCGCTGATAATGACTCAGCATTTTCTCCGAAAGAGCATTATTGGCAGAACTCAATTGCATACCTGAACACCATCTGGCTTGATAGCAATGAAGCTGTGAAACTCTCAGCTCACCGCCAGGAACTGCAAGCCGGGGCATATCCTTTTGACCACTCACGTCTGCTCGTTAGCACTCATTTTGTCTTCGATTTCCTGCTCAAGTCTCGCTCGGTGGGATTGATTGAGATAGGCTTGAGTCTTTGGGCTGAGATATTTGTATATGGGAGGATCTTGAGAAGAGGAATCTTCAGTGGCACGAGTGGGATGCTCGTTATTATTATTGTCGGCCATGGTTTGGGTTATCGTAGTGCGTGTGATGGTGGGGCAGGCTTGGTCTGTTTTGGGAGATGGTGCGAGTGCTACTGCAGGTCGTCGGGTAAATAGATTTAGCTTCCGTTTAGTGGATACGGCGGACGGATGCGGCCTTGGGTGCAATATCAAAAGGGACAGGTCAATATTGACTTGAAAGGGACATATTGTACATCTTGATGCTTTGAATTCTGGGGTACACATCGTGGATCGGTGCTCATCATGTTTCTCTTTCGTGATGTCTCCTTTTTGCTATCTTATCTTGCCGTCTTCGCTTTTGTTATTCCTGCAGGTAAGCCAGCAGTTCCGCCCCAACGCCGCGTTGAATAATTCGAGGTATAGCATTAGAGGGCAGTGCTAATTACCGATAATCTGTAGTCTCGGTGAAACATGAGAACTTCAAGACGTGCGACCAATCTGGCTTCTGCAAAAGAAATCGAGCCTATGCCGATGAAGCTACCTCGAAGGGCTCTTCTTGGACATCTCCATACACACTCGATCCAAGTACGATATCAGTGCAACAAGGCCAACTAAAGGGCATTATCTCAAAATCTGTTGGCGATGGGGCGGGAATCGTGCGACTTCCTCTCACCATCGCCTTCTTAGACTCTGGAGTCGCGAGGGTTACTGTAGACGAGGAGAAGCGACAGAAAGGGGACATCGATCTTCGACATGGGAGTGTGGCGCGCAAAGAGCGCTACAACGAGGTCTCCAATTGGGCCATAGTCGGTGGGCTGAGCCGAAATAAGGGGGCTACAGGAAATTTGAGGGAAGATACTACGACCGTAACGTACGGGCCTGACAATACGTACAAAGCTGTGGTACATCACTTCCCATTCGCCATTGACTTCTACCGAGGCGACCAGATCCATGTCAAGCTTAACGGAAAAGGCCTTTTGAACTACGAACACTGGAGACCGAAGGTAGAGATAGAGAAAAAGGAGGGGGAGGAGGAAGAGACAACTACCGATGTTTCCGAGGATGAGAGTACCTGGTGGGAGGAAATCTTTGGTGGAAATACAGATTCGAAGCCTAAAGGTCCCGAGAGCGTAGGAATCGACATCACTTTTCCAGGCTATGAACACGTCTTTGGTATTCCAGGGCACACTGGACCGCTGTCGTTGAAACAAACTCGGTATGCCTTCGCTGTCGATTGCTTTACGTGACTAATTTCATCTAGCGGTGGCTCTGACAACTTTGATCAACCTTACCGACTCTACAATAGCGATGTTTTCGAGTATGAAATGGATAGCCCTATGTCATTATATGGAGCAATCCCATTTATGCAAGCTCACCGCAAAGATTCTACTGTCGGAGTGTTCTGGCTCAATGCTGCTGAGACCTGGGTTGATATCGTCAAGGCCAAGGAATCAAGCAACCCATTGAGCCTTGGAATAGGGGCCAAGACGGACACCCAAACTCATTGGTTCTCGGAGAGTGGGCTGTTAGATGTTTTCGTCTTCATGGGTCCGACTCCCAAGGATGTGATACGAGATTACAGCGCTTTGACTGGATATACCACGCTACCCCAGCAATTCGCGATAGCATATCATCAGTGCAGATGGAATTACGTATCGGATGAAGATGTAAAAGACGTTGACAGAAAATTTGACAAATTCAAGATTCCGTACGACATCATTTGGCTTGACATTGAGTACACCGACGGCAAGAAATACTTTACCTGGGACCCTCATACCTTCCCTGACCCAATCGCCATGCAAAAGCAGCTAGATGACCACGAGAGAAAACTGGTCGTAATCATTGATCCTCACATCAAAAATGAAGGCGGCTACTCTGTAGTCGAGGAGCTAAAATCTAAATCCCTCGCTGTTAAAAACAAAGACAACAATATCTACGAAGGCTGGTGCTGGCCCGGTTCCTCTCACTGGATCGACTGCTTCAACCCCTCCGCCATCTCCTGGTGGCAATCCCTGTTTTCTTATTCCTCCTTCCCAGGTACCGCACCCAACACTTTTCTCTGGAACGACATGAACGAACCCTCTGTCTTCAACGGCCCAGAAACCACTATGCCAAAGGATAACCTCCATCACGACAACTGGGAACATCGCGATGTGCATAATCTCAACGGTTTAACTTTCGTCAATGCCACTTACAACGCCCTTCTGCACCGTGACCCTGCCTCGCCGAAACGCCCCTTCGTCCTCACCCGCTCCTTTTTCGCCGGTTCTCAGCGCATGGGCGCCATGTGGACCGGCGACAACCAAGCCTCCTGGCCCCACCTCGCCGCCTCTATTCCCATGGTTCTTTCTCAAAACATCGCCGGCTTTCCCTTCGCCGGCGCTGACGTCGGCGGCTTTTTCGGAAACCCATCAAAAGAGCTTCAGACTCGCTGGTACCAGGCCGGGGCTTTCTACCCATTCTTCCGAGGGCATGCGCATATCGACACACGTCGTCGCGAACCTTACTTGGTTGGCGAACCATACACATCCATCATCACGCAAGCTCTCCGCCTCCGCTACAGCCTTTTGCCAGCCTGGTACACCGCCTTCCACGAATCCTCCACCACCGGCGCCCCCATCGTCCGGCCCCACTACTACGTCCACCCCTCCGACACCGCCGCCTTCGCCCTCGACGACCAATTGTACCTCGGCTCCACCGGCCTCCTTGCAAAACCCGTTGTCACCGAGTCCGCCGACTCCGTCGACATGTATCTTCCTCCTGGCGAAACATACTACGACTACTTCGACTATACCGCCCACCACGGCGGCGGCAAAACCGTCTCCATCCCCGCCCCCCTAGACAAAATTCCCCTGTTAATGCAAGCCGGCCACATCTTCCCCCGCCGTGACCGCCCCCGCCGCAGCAGCGGCCTCATGAAATTCGACCCCTTTACCCTGGTAATCGTGCTCGACGACACCGGCCGCGCAGAGGGCTCCCTCTACCTCGACGACGGCGAGACCTTCGACTACGAAGCCGGTGCGTATATCCACCGCCGCTTCACCTTTTCCGACGGCGTGCTTTCCTCCTCGGATTTAGCGCCAGAAACAGCAGCGAGTTCGAAGAAGGCGAAACAGTACCTGCAGACGATGAAGGATGTGCGCGTCGAGAAACTCGTGATTATTAACCCGCCTATTTCATTTAGGAATATGGCGGAGATTAGGGTGGAGGAGGAGGGCGCGAAGGGCAGGATGGTGCAGATGAAGTATATGGAGAAGATGGGGGCGAGGGCGGCGTGGGCGGTGGTGAGGGATCCGGGAGTGGGGGTTGCGAGGGGGTGGAGGGTTGGGTGAGTGTGGTGTGAGTGTGCGGAGGGGTTTTGGGGAGGGGTGGCGATGGCGATGGGGGGTTAGATATTGGGATAGGTGGGGGTAGATAGAAGATATGCGGCGGGTTATGGGTGGATACAAACGTTGTGATGGTTAGTGTAGGTATACATTATTTCGTGGGCGATAGCATAAAACCATTCCAATCCCAAAACAAGCACCACAATATCAATCCACCTCCCTCTCCTACACATCCACCCGTGCCACCCCATCACTCCATACCTCACGCATTCATTGCTTCTTCAGAAACTGAAACCAACGACATCGCATCACATCGCTTCGCATCGCATCGCATCGCATCTCCAGCCTCCGTAACATCAAAGCACAGAAAATCAAAGAACAAAACTCTCGACACATGCCAACACCTCAAACTTTAACAGTCTTGGGCTTTTCCCAGTGTCTAAATAACCGTCTTATCATCATCATTCCCAAACTGCATTATGTTTTTTTTTTTTACTTTTTTCAAATGCTACTTACTACTGTACCCGGTAAAAGCGCTGGCGAGAAAAATCGGCCTTGGCTTTCGTTTCTGCATTTTGCGAACAAGGGACTATTATTGTGATGATGAAGGATGAGGGAGTTGCTTCGTGCTTCTAGAGGGTTCTTATCTTGTGCTTTACTCTTGTTTCTTGTGCTGACATGGTTGGGGGAGTTGTGGGGGTGGGGGGGATTGTCCATGTAGGAAATTTGGGATGTATGAGTATCATGACTCGAAAACAGTCGTTAGAATTATGTCAAAGCGGAACGCAGCACTCTCCAAGCAAGCAGGTCTCATTCTCAGTTCTAATTGTTAAAGGCCGCTTCGCTTCCACAAACCGTTACCAAGCGACATCCGCCCCGTAGAAAAATCTGTATGGAAGCCGCCGTTCCAGCAAGAAGCAAAAAATGGATGAGATTAGCAGGGACTCCCTTCGCTATGCCCCCGTCCCCTGCACATTGGAGTAAAGCAAGAAGAAAAGAGGAAAGACGGCAAGCAACGCAGCGATCTTTTCCAGCCATAGCTTAGCGCCTAAATTGCTTTTCCGGAAGAGCCTTCTTGGAGATAAATGAAGGAAAAGAAAAGTAGTTCAGTCATCAATCTCAACCACACTCGTCTGCCTCTTTCTCTCATTCTCCGTCTCCCTTCCCTTCTCCTTAGGTCGTCTCGGCCTGATCCCAACTTCTTCGTTCTCCTGCCCCGCCGCTGGATCTCTCGCGGGAAGTGCGTCATGACTCCCAATATGCTCAATTTCCTCACAAAGGCTCTTCGGCAGTGCTGAGGAAGGAAGTTCGTCATGGCTTTCACTCTGCTCTGTTTCTTCACGGGGTCGTTTAGGGAGTATGGGCGGCGAGGAAGGGGGTTCGGCAGGGTGGGTGAGGGGTTGGGAGTCTGCGATTTCGGAGGCGAGGGTGGGGGAGGAGAGGGAGGCGTCGGGGTTTTGAGGTTGGAAGGAGGGATTTGGGACTGTAGGTTGGCTGTCGATTATTACGATGGAAGGGTCTTTTGGGAGTGTGGGGGCGGGAAGCGTGGGTTCGAGGTGAGGTTGTGCAGGTTCGGTTGCTTTGTCCTTGGCAGGTAATTTTGTAGGTCGATCAGTAGCTTTGCCCGACTCCTGCGAGTCAATTGTGAGTGCGCCTTGCAAAGCGTCAGCTCTTGTTTTCACGGTTTTCGAATCTGCATCTGCCTCATGGAGTCGATTTGAGGCGCTAGGCACTGTCGCCAATTGACGGTTCGTCTCATCGGGCTGAAGGGGATCGCTAGACGGATTTGGCTCAGGCTCTTTTTGCTGCTTGTCGACGACTTTGCCGGCCAATTTTACCTTCTCCCTCTTCTCCTGGAGGCGTTCGTTCTCCTGCTCAATGTGAAGGGTTTGGATCAATGTCCGTAAGCTGGTACGCATCTCGCTTGGATCCATCCTCGGCCAATCCTTCTTGATATCATACTCCCGTTTTACGACCTTCTCAACAAACTCCTTTGGGCTCTCAAGGAATTTGTCCATGTACCCAAGCAGGAATAAACCACAATCACTGAAATTATCCTGTTGAGGTATCTGCTTTGCTGTCATGCCTTTTAAATGCGATTCATCGAATTCCAATCCATTTCGCTTTGCTATCGCTTCTTCACGCAGGTAATGTTTGAGGATCCTGATAGTCGGCGGATGAGCGGCTCCAAGTGAGTCAAAGGTGATGATGGCTGGTTGGGTAGCGTCAATCTTTTTGACTGGTGGAAGAGACTTCCGCTTCCGTTTCTTCGAAACAGAAGCTTTTGAGCATGGGTCTTCAATGGTGGGTTCGTTCTTTTTCGGCTCGGCTTGTGCTTCTTCACGTGCGTCTGCTGCTTTGGGTGCTCCTGCACCCTCCAGAATTGACGATTCCGTAATATTCCCCTTGAGTTGTGCATCAAGCATCTCCTGGTCCTCCTCTCTCGATTCATTGGCCGTTAAGATGCCGGCGCTGAGATCCATTCCGCCATCTTTTTGCTTATTCGGTAAAGACTTTTCTGCCTCCGTCTCTAGACTCATGTCTGCAAACGATGCGGTGGGCTCTTGCTCTTGAGGCACGTCATCCATCAAGTCTGGAATAATAGCGCGTTCGACAAGAGCAGCTGGAGTAGTGACTGGGTCAACGGACTCCGCAGGTCTTTCATTGGGAGCCTCGCCGGCGCTTTCAGGGTCAGAGTGAGGCGGTGCCACGATGTCATCCTCTTGAGCGGCCGGATGTTGAATGAGTTCAGGCAGGTTACAAATAATTGCAACATACCAATGAGCCGATTCGTTTATAGGCACAACCACGTAATCATAGGTAAAAAGATCGATACCTCTTGTCCACTTCTGGACACTCTCGTAATTGATCGGCTTCTTCCCCCTTTGCGTGTTTGTGAGACTCGCAAAGAAGAACGTGTTGAAGAAGTAGACTTTCCTCAAAAGCTCCGGCGTATTTTCTTCCGCTTGGTGCTCGAGAAAGCGAAGATAGAATCCAATGAGGTTATCATTAAGATATTGTCCTTCATCCAAGCGCTCAAGATCAGACCATTCGACAGTAGTCTTTTTCTTTCCGACTTTAGGGTAAACCAGAGATTTGGCCCAATGGGTACCCAGACCGAACTTTTTTGAATACCTTTCTTCTTCTGGGAAGTCATCAAATATCGGAGACTGCTCTTTCGGCTTTCTGAATCTTGCACGTGTTTCAATTTGCGATTGAGGAATATGGGAGTTCTGAGCTTGACTATTCTCAAGTATACTATCCAGCCTTGTTAGATGATCTACTTCGCCATTCATAGTATCAATCCCGGGATTGCTTGTATCGTCTCCTAGGATGTCTTTGAAGATTGATGCAATTTTGCTCTGGGCCTTTGGCGCTTGCGAAGTAGAATCTTGGTAGCTTCCACCGGTCAATCGATCAATTGTTCGAGGTCTCACACGTGGACGCTTAGAATTACTATGCTCCAATGCCTCTTGGTCTCCCGCCTCATCACGTCGCTGTTTATTCCTGGTAGCAAGCTGCACATCTTCGGGCACCTGCGCCACGACGGGGCGAGCAAAAGATGAGGCCTTACTATGCTGAGCTATGTTATTGCTGAACATTCTTTCCATTGTATCCCGAGGTTTGCTCGCTACCTTGAGTTCATTGCTCTCTTGTAGCCTCGCGATCAGATCACGAGAATGCTTTTCGGAATTAACTTCTAGGTCTAATTTAGTATCGTTGTTACCGCTTTTAGACGACTCGAAGCGCATTTTCCCACCGGACTCCGCCCAAAAGACCTTAAGTAGCTTTTTTGGCTGGATTCGAAGACTGGTATAGCTGGTTGCAAGGTTTTTGCCCTCATCTAAAACGACATAAGATTGGGTGTTCTCGTCAAACTGGAGGCCAAGACTGTTCGACCTCTTCCATTGTCCAGCAAAACTAATGCCGGCTAAAGGGATACCCCAGGACGCCTTCTTCTCTTTGTCGTAGGATGAGGTCTTTTGACCTTGACGTTTTGCACCAGAGTTAGAGAATGTAGTTGGGGGAATCATACTTGGCGGTAGGCGCAACTCCCTTTTCGGAGAACCCAAAGCCTTCTGGGTGGATGATAAATCTTTCGTAGGACTATCGCGGCGTGACCTTGGCTGTGGGGTCATCCGCCTTCCTGGAGATCTGTTCACAACAACTCCTACCGTGGTTGCACTATCAAGCTCATCAGAGCTACAGCTCATGTCCATACTTCTTCGCTTGCCGTTGGTATCCCTGAATAGGTTTGCAAGATTTCCATCTTGAGATTTCGGGCCATTTTGAGCTCTGACCAGGGAAGGTTGTGTCTCAGGGTTTTCGAAATGTCTTGAGCGTTCCCCATTATCCCGTAGTTGAGAAGGCTTATTAACGCCCTCAGCAGCCGACGTAATTTTCGTCGGGTCTCTTGCGGTCCCCCGATAGGCTGGCGGAGGCCTGTGCTTCTTTTTACCCTCCACTGATCCATCGGCCCTCGAAAGATCGATTGGATTGGACTTTGATGAAGCGGAATCTATTGGTATTCCAAGGGTATTAGATGATGTAGGGAAACGTGGCTGGAATCTGTCGCCACGATACTTAGTCTTTTTCTTGGCACTGCTATCCATGATGTTCTCAAGTAATAGATATTCTGTAACGCGATTGTTGGTAAGAGACTTTCCATTGACGTACAGGGCCGAACCCAGACTTTTACTTGAGGCTGGTTTATTTGATTTATCGTGAGATTGCAGACGCTCAAGGGTATAATCCTCTGGGTTCAGACTATCCAGCTCTTTGTCGGCAGTGCTCTGAATTGGATCCGGAGAATAGGTTGATAGCCCTGTTTTCCGTCGCTTGGCATCAGGTATCAAGATGTCAAGGTCCAATATCTGAGGGGCCTTTCCAACATTATCGCCAACAACAACTTGAGTTTCCAAAGCTCGTCTCTTACTCCCACCGAAGCCTCGCGTAGTTGAAGGTTGCGCATTTGAGAGAGGCACCTGTGAGCTAGTGTGGAGAGTATTTCTGGGTTGGAAACCACCACCAGGAATCTACATAAAATTCGTCAGCATTCACCAAAAAATTGGACAGACAACATACTTTTCCTGCCATACCCCACACCACACGTTTTGCCGACCTGGCTATAGGTATGGCATCTGTGTCCCGTAAAGTACTGCCAGTAGAATGAGTTAAGAGTAGATTCTCAAGAGACCGGGATATAGTCATACCGATGTTGTCCAAGGTATTGGAGCTCGTCCGCAGAGGTTCCGGACAATCTCTGGAATTTGAAGCTTGCTTCAGTCTGGCTTGGGGTTTCTGAACCATGAACTGGAGACTGGAATTGACAAGAAGCCAGAGAGTTGGGGTACACTGTATCATTCTTTGTCCTGGCTTCAAAAACTTGTTTCGGTCGGCGCGTTGACGTTTGCTGTGAGAATGATATGTGATCAGTCCCAAAAGCCAAGTGCGGGATTATCTCCGCCAATGGAATTCTTAAGTCCGAGGCCAAATTACTGCTCTCTCTCTTGCAGACTCCCGCACTCATTTGTGCTGTTTCAGGCGGTGCACCGATCAGGAATCCCCCTAAAGATATATCATAGCTACGGGATCAAAAGACGCTCTGTGTCGCTCACCTAAGCTTAGCTGCCTTTTTCAAAGCGGAGTATGTGAGGAAGAAAGCAAGTTTCCGTATTGAAGATATATGTATGACCCGTTTGACTGACATTGAAATAATGATAGTAGTCACGTAAATGATATCAAGATGATATTAGAAGTTCTAGCTGAGTGAAACGACAGGAAATAGAGTGAAGTCATCGGATGAAGGTCTTCGGCATGAAATGGTTGAGGTTTTGGGCTTGGACTTCTCACATCACATCACCAACAATGTTACACAATGGTTGATCTGACAGCGATTAGTCTCATATAGCGATCAACGAGCGACCGTCTGTTTCTCGTAACATGGTCTCAGCGCTATGAACGCGAGAACCAGGTATCCAATAAGCGTAATATACAACATATGGGCTCAATGGGGATTCGTGCAAATGCAACCATCCAAAGATGCAACAAGGATGAAAATAACCGCCCACGACATATATGCATTCGCTCAATTCATCAATAATCGTACAGCTAATTCTTTTCCCTTGCAGGTCATAATGACGGTTGCTTCACCTTCTCTGCATTGGATTCGTCAGTCTGGGTATCACGCTTCTTGCTCAACCCGTGGTGCGGACCTGTGCCGGCACCTTTCTCCTGACGTGCTTGTTCAATGGCCGAACGTTGTGCAATGCTATCGTCATGGCTCTTCCAGACAATGTTGGTATCGGGAGGAAAGACAAGAAGGCGCTTGATAGTCTCACTTGCACAGCGTTAGCCATTGTCGACAGATTAGAAGAGGGGCCAACGCACCGAATCTTAATGTTTCTTCCACCATCAATCCTCGTCCAGACGCTAAGCACATCCTCACCACTTCTCACACTTAGGACGGCACCGCAGACTTCCTCCCCAGCCTCAGCGAATTGATCGCCGACAATCGCAAGCAAGAGATCCTCCCAGTATCTGTCCGATACCCCTTTTTTCAACCTCACAATCCATTTTCCACCCCTCTTGTTTTCCTCATCCTCCCAAACAGGCCGAATGCCTTTCCTGAAGATGTGATAGTCGGACACTGAAGGAAGCGTAGAAGGGCGCTTAAGATGAGTGTATACCGTCCAAAAGGCTTCAGCGGTGGAGAACGATACTAGTGGTATTGTTGACTTCTCGTAGTCCGAATATTTTGACGTTGGCGGTCTGTACCAAACGATCCAGGTAGACTTAAGAGGATGTTCTGATGCTGCGCTAGACGATCTGCTGGTGAGGGATGATGTTGAAACCTTCGGCTTGTTATCTGCCCCTTCCTTCTCGCGCTTCTCGCCCGGTGTGGAGGGAACCGGATTGCCAAGTTCCAGGGAAGTGCCAGGTGTTTTCGGAGTCTTGGCGGAAGACCCAAAAGACGCAAATGCGCCTGATCCAAGCCCAAAGGCGGAAGAGGCACCGGTTGTAGGAGAGGCGACGGTTGTAGCGGACAAGGGGGAAATGCCGTTGAAAGGGTTAGATTTGCCGCTAGCGGAACCCTCACCGCCAAATCTTTTCGCGGCGGAATAGGGACGGGGGGAATCGGTTTTGTTGACCTCTTTATTGGTACTGTTTGAATTGGACGTAGACAGGGAGAGCTTGCTGGAGCTTTTGCGTCCGTGGTCAGTAGATTCGCACGTAAAGAGACCCGCTGAATACCCACTTGGAGCGGCGTTGCCACAGGTTGTCCATGAATACCGTTTATAGAAGCGATATTAATTCAGAGCGATTGAGGCAGTTGAAAGGCCGCATATGCTCGTGGTGCAACGGGTGGTAGAATTGGGGGGGGGTAAAGAAGCGGTACAAAGCAAATTTTGCCTGTTGTGTATGACTATGCTGGTGACAGTTTTGACAAGTTAAGAATGGATCTTTGAGGAGTTACAGGTCAGCAGTGCGAAGAAGTGTGTTTATGCGGGGGGTGTAGTACAGAGTTGGAGAGAAGGATGTATAAAGGTCAATCATGAAAGCTCTCGAGTGAAGGATTTGGCCGGCCGTCAGGTACGGAAATGTTTAGCGGCATTTCCCCACTAGAGTCTAAATTGGACCCCTGTCACTGTCAAGTCTGTCAACTTCCGTCGGTTTTTGTTTTCCCTTCTTCTTCTTCTCCTTCTTCTATAAACAAGACCACCAACTCAAATCATCACCAGCTCGAACTCAACTCTTTCTACTCAGCTGGCGACTCCGATGTGTAGGTCGAGAGTACGCCCAACCCGCTTCTAAAACCGTCATCACGAGGGCCGCCTTGTGCGAGCTACCCATGATGCGGTGACGACCTGAATATCGGGACATCCTATCATCTTTGCTGCCAGGACACCTCCATACGTTGGGTCATGAGGCCTCTCAGGTCAGTGGAATTTCTCTATAATCTGTTGCTCTTTTGCATTTATATGAAGACACTACAGCTCTGGTAATCCGAGAGCTCAGCCGCGTGTACACTCTTGCTTTTACGCTTGGCGCTGGTTGGGTATGAGGTTGAAAGGCAAAGACTGATACGAGGACAACCTGATCAATTATACCTGTTTACTTGGCCCAAGCAGCACTGACTTCTTCAAGTAGATGCCCTACAATCTCGTATGTGACTAGGTGCACAAGCACTTCTTTGTCTGAGGTATACTCTTTTGGGGACCGGTAAGAATAGGTAAACTGTTATTAATCTAGCTTCCATAGAATCTGGAGACTAGATCTTATGCAAGAGAAGCCAGTCTTCATCCTCGCCATTGTCGCATGCAATCAGTCTGGGCAAACAGCAAGAGTCGCCAAACCTTAGAGGAATTGCCCCCTCAGCCGCTCATAATCTGAGCACTACCGCCATATGCCCTGTTACGACCCCAACCATTCCATGACTCCCTTCTGGCCTGCAACAACCCTCTTCTTTCTCTCCTTTTCCCACCTCTTTACACAACCCCTACAAGCCACCATCCCACAAACCTCGACCTCGCACACCCAGCTCTGCTCTTCTGCGATTTTCTCACTGCATCCCCAGCATTTAATAGTCTTCTCCTCGATCTTATTCTTCGTTTTCTGCTTATATCCCCTTTCGCCAATGGCCTCAACCCCACGCTCCTTGAAGAGATGCCCGTCCAGGAGGCAGTGGTGCCGACCTTGACTTCGATGCGCCTGTTCACTGTTCCTCGAGCTTGAGACACCTTCGCTTTCGTGCTTTGGCATCGAAGCCCTCGCTTTTCCTCCATCCCAGTTGGTCTTGTTTTGCTTGTCCACTTCCACTCCCCTCACCTTCTCCAATTGCTCTCCCCTCCCCCTCTCTATCTGCTCCTCCCCCTTCTCCAAAACCAGCTCCCCAAAAACATCTTCCCCATCAACCACAATAGGATCAAACCCTCCCTTTCCCCAACTACTTCCCCAAAGACTATCAAGCGTCGCCCTAACAGCCAGCCTCCTCTCTAGCTCATGGATGCTCTGCCCCTGAACCGATCCCGCAGGCGACAAGGTACCGATATCAGACACGCTATCCTCGAGATCGCTGCTATCCAAACCTCGAAGTCCCAACCCCTCCACTCGCATACCGCCACCTGCCCCACGATCCTCACCCACCACCGCCTCCTTGCGCACATCACCACTTCCCCCACCATCCGCACTTATGGTGTCCAGATACTCGCTAACAGAAAGCGGAGAAGGCGATGGCGCTTTCATGGGCTCGGGACTGCGACTCGGTGATGCTGGAGGCGGGAGGTGAGGTTTGTGCGTCATGGCTGATTCATGGAATGGATTTTCCAGCTTTTCTCTCTTCTGAGCGAGAGATGCTCGCGGGGGTTTGGACATTTTGCCTGTTTTTTTTTTTACCGTGGAGGGGAGTGTGGAAATGAAGGTTGTGTGGTGGAGGTGGAGATGGAGGTGGAGATGGTTTTTTTTGCACTTATATGTGAGAATCAAGAAGTGAGTCAAGGATGCGGGTTCGTTCTTCACATGTCTTTGAGTGAATCGAAACTCAGCTCCCCTCTTGTTTGAGGATAGTATGCTCAAAAGCAAGCTGCGTTAGATATTCACACCTAAGCCATAGATGCTAGTCATACATCCCTTGCTTCTAATTCAACCCCCGAGTTATACCAGCGCCAAAGCCCTCGACAGCCTCTAAGCGCAGAAGCCTCGCATCGTACTAGAAGCAACACCAGTCACTATGCTCACCCTTCACTTTTCGAAACACCCCCATAACACATCCTTCAACCATCGCTTTCCCCCCTTCACCCCACCTCACCTCACCCATCCCCATCCTTATACCTCGTCCCATCCCTCAGCTCATGCACCCCATACTTGCCGCCCAGTTTCCCATCCGTGTACGTAGTCCCATCTCGCAACTCGTGCCTGACAAGCCGCCTTGTGCGTCGCGGACTTGGGGTGCTGGTTTCATGCGATGCTCCCCTCTCTTCTCTGTTCTCGTCTTCTGAGCCAGGCTCATCGACCCAGGTAGTTCCGTCCCGTAGCTCATGCCGAACGGCCGCCCTTGTCTTCATCGGACTCGGCGTAGCTGTCTCCCTTCTCCCGTCCATTTCCTTCGGCTTCGGCTTCCCTTTCTCCTTGGGCACAGCAGCTTCCAAAATTTCTCGTTTGTCGCTGGAAAGACTTGCCCACCAGCCCCATAAACCTCTCACAAATCCTCTCTCCTCAGCTGCAAATTCCACTGGTGGGCCCTTTATCTGCACTTCCTTTCCCTTTCTGAAGACCGCCCAGGCGCTACTGTCCGTGCTTAGAAGCATCAATTGCTTTGCCTGGCTCTGCGCTTTGAAGTTCCGGAGCAGGATTGCATCGCCTTGTGCCACATCCGGAAAAGCAGATTTATGGGGACGGAAGATACGGGTGGTGGTGATGGGAGGTTGGGACGAGGCGGAGGAGGGATCGGTGATGTAGAGGGATTGGTAGAAATCTTTCGGACCGGTTTTGGCTCGAGTAGGGGTGGTGCTGGAAACGATAGTGGCGAGTACGTCGGTGGGGGTGTCGAAGTGTGCACTGAGATTAGAAAGAGGAGCAAAGTAGGAGAGGGTGGTTCGGAAGCCGGGGTGCTGGGTTGGTTGAGGGGCAGTGGGTGGAGGGGTGGAAGGCAAGGTTTTGTGGAGCCTTGGGGACTGTCGTAGGGTTTGAAGAGCGGGCGCTACGGAAAGATTGTCTTTCCGATGCTCTTCGTCATCCGAGGCAATTTGTCCGGTCGAATGCTCGCTGTCTACGCTGTCGCTGTCGGTGTTAGGGATAATTTGGCTGGATCTTTTTGGTGCGAACCACGGGCTTGCGGCATTAATACTTCTGCGAGTCCGTGGTGACTTGGATGAAAGACTTCTTATTTCTTTCAGCCTCTCCACAAATGAGCGTCGTTTTGGAGTAGTGGGGAATAAGTTGGTAGCAGAGGCATTTTGGGTCAGACTTGGTGTGGGTAGGTCTTGGTCTCCATGGAGAGTTTTTAATGATAAAGATGATTCTTCCGATAGCAACTGTGTCTGCTGCGTTGGATTGGGAGTCAGAAGCTGAGTTTGGAGCTTTTGATCACTTGCGGGAAGCATTTCCAATTTCTCTCCATCGATATCTTCTTTCACTTCCTCGCTTGTTTCCTTAATTTCCTCTTTCATCTCCTCTTTGACCAGTATTCCAAATTCCGGTTGGACCTCAATATCTGGATATTGAGAATATGGGGGTTTTTCTTGAGACAACTGGCCTATCGTAGCGGTCTTTTCAATCGCTGTGACCGATTTCCTGCTCGCTGCAAACAGGTCAAGTATATCTGGAAACTCGTCGTCAGGACTATGCAGTGCCTCGTCTATAACGTTGGAGATATCGGTGACGGCGTCGATAGCAATTTGATCATTGCCCGCTTTACCCAAGCGATGCAGTGAAGTAGTGTTTGTCGTGGGTGATCCTTTGTCACTAGTGATGTGCAACTGAGGTTCGACGGTCTCTATATCCACAGGGTTCAAGCCTTGCAATGGAGGCGGAACCTTGGCTTGAGCTTCTTGATTTGTCTCAAGGTATTTATCTCCAAATGATGGTGTTCCATCCCCGGTGTCCTGTGTAATCATGAAACTGGGTTCTTGCAATGTATGCTGAATTTCAGTCTTGGGTTGAAGGTCTTCCGGCTGAACGTTTTCTGACTGAATGTCTTCCGGATAACCTTCGTCTTCATCCTCACTTTCAAGGTCGATGATTTCAACGTTCGATGCCCTTGGCGGGATACTTGGTGTGTCCATGGCTTCTCCCTGACCCTCTACCACTGCAAATGGTCTTGAGAGGTTTTTCTCAGATTCACCGAGTTCTGCCTTTGCGTCGTCTTGAAGGCCTACGGGATTGGCTTCTACACTGCTAGAAGACGGTGCAACATGGACATCGATGGCATGGTCCTGAACGAGTCTTTGCGCAACGTCTAGAAGGAAAGATTCCTTTTCGAATCCGCCAGTGTCAATGTCTCCGTGTGGCCTCCGTCTTGCATCAAACATTTGTCTTTGAGATTGACTGGAGGAGGCTACCATGATTTCACTATCGTTTGAAGTTTCTGCTCCCTCGTCCTCTCCGACATCGTATTCCATGGTGGGGTCTTTGATCGTGTTGGCCACCTCAGCCTCTGGAGAGATCTTCCTATCCCCAGCGTTATTTCTAATGGCACCTGTCTTCACAACATCTGCCTCTACACTTTCGCTTTGAGTATGTAGGAGAGGAACACCCTCGACATTATGTCTGGTTTCATCTTCGGCATCAGATTGATTGTTGATGGGTTCTCGCCTTTCCTTGGTGGGAGTGACAGAGTTCGGAGTCGATCGACTCCGAGAGAAAGCCGACCCGTCCAGACCGAAATAAGATAGTCCATTCGGGCTTTCCGCATCCGCAGCTGATATATGACCGTTTTCGAGCCTCTCCGACACGCGCTCTTGGTATGGTTCAGTGAGAGACAATTCTCTGCCCTCAGCTTCACTTGCCGTCCCGTTGGATACGATTGAGGATTCAAGCTCTCCATCAGAGCTTATAGACAAGTCGGAACCCCCGACACTGGACTCTTCGTCCATTCCGCGCTCAGATAAGTCGTCATCTAAATCTTCATCAGATGTTGTTGGCTCTGCAGAAGTTCCTTGCATCAACGACAAGCCTGGAGTTTCCGCCAACTCCAAGGACTCTGGAGCTGGGGACAAGACTACTGAGGCAGCAGCCTCGACTTTCTCGGCTAGTGGAGATTCTTTCGAGTCAATAATCGAAGCCTCGTTGACCGTTGCACTCATAGGAGCAGACGGTGTATTTCGGTTCTCCGTTGGGCCGGATACCATCGGTTCGTCTTCATCAAAGCCTCCTGTAGTACTTTGCAGAGACTCTTGGGATTCTGTTACTTCCTCGCGTACGCTTCTGCTGCCAAGAGTATCCGCGTGCTCTGCTATAAGCTCACCTATACCTGAAGTAAGTAGTAAAGGCACCAGTTCATTCTGCGCTTCAGGTGTACCTTGTAGGACCTCTCCAGTAGCATCTTCGCTTTGCTCCAAGATAATGACAGTTTTGTTTGCTTTCTCACTGGAACGGCCAGAGCGATTACTTTGATCCTCTTCGATACCCGCTCCCTCATTTGACTGATCCTGTACAGGGCTGAGGCTTTTCGGAGACAGGCCTGCGCTAACTTCTACTTCTCCAATAACGGCTGCCGTTGGCTCGGTTGCAGGGGCGTTAACAGAATGTGCCCCCTTTTCTGGACTCGGAGTTCTATCCGCAAACCTCCATTGACCGCTTTCTCGCCCAAATTTGGTTCTCTTCCTTCTCTTGTTCTCTTCGGAGTCACTCTCTTCCTGAAAAGGGTCATACTGCAGGTTCGAGTGGTTTGTGGACATACGGCTGCGCTTCAGAAACGCTGGGGAAGACCATGTCTCGGTGTAATGTAGCTTAGGGAATGTAAATACACTGGAGGAAGAAGGCGTATGAGGCGGCGTTGGTGATAGGGCTTGCGGGGTTGGGGAAGGAGCCGGGTGGTCGATATCCAACAGTATGGGCTCGTTCGATTCGCGCTCAATCTGACGATTTTTATCAGAAAGTGCCTTTACTCGTGATTATAGGTTCCATACCTGAAAGGCCAGGCGCTCCCCAAACCGCAGCTCCCACTCCACGCCATTTCCCGGAGTTCTTGGTGTAGACTCATCCTTCGCCCATTGCACTCCTACTAAGCACAAGCTAACCTGAGCCCCAATTGTTATACCAGCTCTCGCAACGGCCGTCGCGCTTGAGCCTGTGAAATGAATTCGGACTTGTCCTTTGTGTTTTCGCAAACGGAAATCGGGCTCCACAAGCAGCAGACTGAGTGTTCTGCTGGATGAGGAGTATGGCCATATTAAAGTCACTATTCCTGCGATCGAAGTGTGCTGTATTTCGAGGGAAGGTTTCAAGTCCGCGATTGGAATCCTTTTGTGTATTTCGTTCCGTGGTTCCGCCGGAGGTGCCATGGTCAGCTTTCAGTTGACTTTGCAGGGACCATGATGTCCTGCAATACACCAAACTTCACGTCAATAGTCCTGACTCAAAATGCTCTTTGTTGACGGAATGTGAGCAGCGTAAAGGTAGAGGAGAATATTCACCGAACCAAAGTCAGAGATGTCGAGCACCCATACCCATACGCCAAGCCCGCCTTGACAGGTCCGGATGCGGCCGAGGGCGGGGCGGAACTTAAATTGCGCTACTCTAACCCCCCTGTTACTGTGTAAACTTCTAATCGTGATAATGTACGACCATCCACCATCTTATTATTGCTCTTTCATACGTCAAAAACATGCACCGCTTTGCTTTCTTCGACTCTATATTGTCATCATCATGGCACCAGATTTCTCCTTGACTTATACTATAAAGCGAATGAATGGTCTTGACTGTTTCATTCTCCACTACGTCATTAACACTGTTGTATATTCTGCTTGTATCTAATTAGACTCGTCTTATTTGATTCTTATATCAGAAACGCTTCCTTCCTTTAGCCATGGACTTCACACGCTTCAAAGATATCAGACGCATCGCCATCGTTGGGGGAGGACCTGCGGGTATCGCCACCGCAAAGTACGTCATTGGTCTGTTTCCGCGAGCGCCTGTGCCGGAGCAAGTGCTAAGTCCGTATCAGATATCTCGTAGCAGAGGACCACTTTACGGTGATTGATGTTTTTGAACAACAATCTTCGGTTGGTGGTGTCTGGGTTTACTCGCCAGATACGCCAAAGGGCAAAACGGAAGTTCCGCAGACGAATTCATTTCAGCCACTCGAGGAGCCAACATGGCATTACAGAAAGGGAAAAACTCTAGAGGATAGTAGAGTGGCTCGAGAACCTACATTTATCTCGCCAATGTACGACCGTCTTGAGACGAATATCCCACGTTGTCTCATGAAATTCTCCGACAAGCCGTTCCCTGAGGACGAGCAACTATTTCCCGGACACGAATCTGTGCTTCGATATCTTGAAGAACATGCAGAAGACGTTATGCATCTTGTACAGTTTAAAGCCCAAGTATTAGACGTCAGCCGGAGATTTGTAGACGGCAAAAGAGAATGGTCGGTCAAGACTAAAAAGTTAATATCCAAGAAGATCACTGAGAAAACCTACGATGCCGTCGTAATAGCGAGCGGGCACTACAAAGTCCCCTTCGTACCGGAAATCAAAGGCATCAAAGAATGGAACAAGGCCTACCCAGGAACGATCTCCCACTCGAAATTTTACAAAACCCCCTCAGACTACTGCGGTCAAAAGGTCCTCATAGTCGGCTACTCCGCCTCGGGCGTAGATATCGCCTCCCAAATCAGCACCCTCAGCACCCACCCCCTCCTCATCTCCCAAAGATCCCCCTCCCTCTTCTCTCCATCAACCCCACCCTGGGCCACCCCCCTCCCCGAAATCATCGAATTCCTCCCCCCTTCCCCAACGCACCCAAGAGCCATCCGCTTCGCAGACAACCATACCGAATCCCACATCGATGCAGTCCTCTTCTGCACCGGCTACCTCTATTCCTTCCCCTTCCTCTCCTCCCTGCGCCCGCAACTCATCCACACTGGCGAGCGCGTCCAAAACCTCTACAAGCACCTCTTGTACACTTACGACCCCACCCTTGCTTTCATCGGCCTCCCCTTCCCCATCATCCCCTTCCGCACCTGCGAGTCCCAAGCCGCCGTTATCGCGCGCGTCTGGTCCGGCCGTCTCGACCTCCCCTCTCGCTCCTCCATGTCCAGCTGGGAAAACGGCCGCGTAGCTGACCAAGGCTCTGGAAGGAGATTCCATGCTTTGAACTTCCCGCAGGATTTCGACTACCATAACGCGTTATGCGATTGGGCGATGGAAGCGAAGCGGCCGGAGCAGGGGAAGTTGCCGCCAAAGTGGAGCGAGAAGGAGAGGTGGGCGAGGGGCAGGTTTCCGGCGATTAAAAAGGCGTTTGTGGAAAAAGGGGAGGGGAGGAGGGCGGTCAGGACGATGGAGGAGTTGGGGTTTGTGTATGAGCAGGGGGTAGGAGGATAATAACGGAGAAGAGAAAAGCTCGATGATATGAATGAATCGATTTTTCTCAGCCTTGGATCCCTCTCCCCTTTCAGTGCATCCCCCCATCGCAAAATCCACCCCAAACCCCCCAAAAACGCCACTTCAATCCGCACACCCCTCCTCTCGAAAACCCTCGCACCATCCTCCATCTCCCCTCTCCCCTCTCCCCTCTCCTCTCTCTACTCTCCCCTCTCCCTCCACCCCCCACCCCCCATCCCCCCATCCCCCCATCATCCCCATCACCCCCACCCATCACCCCACCCCACACCCATCACCCATCACCCATCACCCATCACCCACCCATCACCCCCGCACCCATCACCCATCACCCATCACCCATCACCCACCCATCACCTATCACCCATCACCCCCGCACCTATCACCCCCACCCATCACCCATCCCCCGCACCCCCCATCCTCCACCTATCATCCCCATCCTCCACCCCACCTACCTCACCCGCCTACCTCCTGCCCCAACTCCAAAAAATTCCCTAAACCAAAAATAATCCAAAGCATTTAGATAGCAGCGTCGACGGGGATGGGGATGGGGATGGGGATGGGGATGGGGATGGGGAGGTGGGGTACTGTATGAGAAGGAGAGGGGGGTGGTGTGTTGAGAGAGGGGTGGGATGGTGTATTGAGAGAGGCGGGGGGAGAGGGATGGTGTGTTGAGAGAGGGGGAGAGAGGGGTGTGTGGGATGGTGTGGTGTGCTATGATGGATGATGAGGAGAGAGGGGTGGGTGTGTGGATGGCGTGTGGGGAGAGAGAGGGAAGAGGGGGGGAGATACTGTGGTGGCGGGTTTGCTTTGGGGGGTTTTTTGGGTAGGGATTGGGTTGGTGGGTGGGTGGTTGGTTAGGAGGATGTGGCTGGGTGGGGGGGAGAGGGACGGTCGGTGGATGGGTGGTTGGTTAGGAGGATATGGCTGGGTGGGGGGGAGAGGGACGGTTGGTGGATAGCATGCATGGATTTTGGAGCTGGAAGTATCGCATTCACTTGGGGGGAAAAAACATCCTACAGCAACTCGTCAAACCATCTCCCCCTCCCCAATCCCCAACCAAAACTCTCCCCCCATCTCACCCCGTCCCCCACCTCAACCCACTCCCCCCCCTCCTCATCTCCACCCCCAGCAATCCCGCACCACCCATCCCCACCGGCGCCGGACTCGCACCCCTACTCCCCGGGCCCCTCGGACTCCTCGGCTGCACGCTGCTGCCTCTCGTCTGCACGCCAGCCGCCCTTCCCCGCTTCAGATCCCGGACTTCGTCTTCTTTGCGGCGGAGCAGGTCGTCGCGGTCGGCGAGGAGGGATTCGATTTCGGCGACGCGGGCGCGGTGGCGGCGGACCTCGGTGTCGTTGTTTATGAGGGCGAGTTTGGTGGCTTCGCCCGAGGCGCGGCGGGTGAGGATCTGTTGGGGGTTTGGATTGGTTAGTGGTGGGGTTATTGTGGTGGGGGGTTTGACGAGGATAGATTCTTGTGCAAGGGTTTTCAAAGATTATTAGTTTGCAATAGTTAGAAGGCGTTCACTTTAGAAAAATGCTTACAGTCACTTCCTTTTCAAGGGCGGCGTTCTGAGAGGCGAGTTCAACGGCAGAAGTAGATGCTTGTTGGTACTGTTGACGGGTAAACTCAAAATCCCTCGTCAAGCTTTCAATCTTCTTCTGCTGCACAGCGTTCTGTTGCGCCGAGGCTTTCGCTCCCTGTCTCAAGCCTTCGAGCTCAGCGACAGCAGGAAGAGGGGAATCAAGCAGGCCTTTTCGGGCGTCTTTAAGCTCGATCTCGAGACGTTCGCGGTTGGCCATCAGGTTGGCAACGTCGGCGGCGCGCCGCTCGAGTTTGTCTTCCAAGGAGGTGACGTTGGAGAGGAGAGAGATTTTGGAATCGCGCTGTAGGTGGGAGGAGCGAGTGAGGGATTCATAGCGATATTGGAGGGATTCAAGGGAGTCGATGTGATCTTGAAGGCGGTCTTGAGTAACAGTGATTGTGTTTTGGAGTTGCTTCTCTCGCTCAGCAAAGGAGGTTTTTGTGAAAGCGATTTCATTACGGGCGTCTAGAAGTGCGGTACGAAGTTCTGCTACTGTCTGCGCTGAAGGCTGGATTATAAAGTCAGTGATAAGGTTCTATCAGATTAGAAAGCATGCTTTACAGTGAGCGAAGAATTTTGCGTTGCTGAATCGCTGATATGAGTAATCTCTCCTGCAGGGGTCGGTGTGATCCTTGGTCGCTTTTGCATGGTAGGTGTGCCTTCAACGTTGTCCTAATACAGTCAGTAAGACGAGATACAGATAGATTGCAACGGCCAATACCCAACATACCAAAGCTCTTTTTAACGAAGCAGGTGCTGGAGCAACGTTTTGTTCCACGATTGGCTGAGTGTCTGAATGAGCAGATTCTGTGTCTTGAGATGACTCCAGAAACTCGATGCCCTCAATAGGCCTAATGGAGGGAAATGCCCAATCCTTCTCTAGTCCTCCAGCTTCCAAGAACGCCGCAACCTCTTCAGCGGCCGCTACAGAGCCATGCTCGTCTGGTAGTAGAAGGCCAACTTCATGCCGCGTCTGCGTCATACAGCTGACAATCTTTCGCAACCGATCGATCGGGTCTATCGAATTCGGCAAACATCGTTCTATATGCTCAGCAGAATTGTAAACAAGAAGATGAATGATTGGTGATAGTTGGCCAACCACGGTCAGATGGCTACGCAATATGCCAACTTGCACATCTTGTGCATCAAAAGAACCATCTAGAGCAACGATAAGATTGGCTGCTTTTGGAAGTGTCGCCGCTCCTTCTTCTCCAGAGGCTATCAAGCTCACCTCCATACGCCCTTTTGCGATTCTCGAATCTGATCTTGTCAGTGTATCTGGCCGATTGTAGACAACGTATCTGCCCTTGAGAAAAGTCTCGATTATATCAAGTAGACGACCTGGTCGTGCAACGATCCCAATATGCAAATCTAGATCCCTGATGCAATGGAAAAGATGGCGGAGGAATTGAAACTTGGCACTGCAATTCTCGGCCCAGACAGCTTCATCCTCTGGAGATGTTTGCTGTTGGGCCACCAAGTCCCCATTGTCCAAGTCCACATGTGTTGTGACTTGATTGACACGACGAAGCATTTCCCTGACCTCTTCTACCAATCCGTCATCCGGTATCTCATCTTTCATCAGATTCTCGATAGCTTGTCGGTAGTAATTGATGGTTGAAATGTATTGATCTCGAACTCGTGTGTTCATGGATAAGGGAATGACAAACTCCATCCCCCCGAGATGCACTGGGTTCAGCGTTGTAATCGTTTGTGAGTACGACATTTCTCTATGGAATGAGAGCTTACTAGGTTGGTTTGGGGTGTGAGGGTCTGACTGAGAGATCCTCATCGGTAACGGCACTTCGACAGGCACTTCCATAGGCTGAACTTCAAGACGGCTTTCTGGAGCTCCCGGGCTGTTGCTGTTGTCTGGTATGACCGATGGTGTTCTTTCGTTATCTGGTCGAGGGGAATGTGACTGTTCGATGTTGGCCTTCAGTGCAGCTGTATTCGCTGCAGAGACTGCAGCAGAGGTTGCGCGCATGTTCTTTAATTTCTCCCTGAAAGACACGCCTGCCGGAGCAGTAGCCATGACAGGTCTTTGCGCAGCATCTGACGAGAGATCCGTCTGGGTTTGTGGCACTTCAGCCATCTCGGAATCAGATACCGAAGGCGGTCGAGGGGGTACCCTCGAATCTAGAATATGTGGATATTGCTGTCCGAACGTGGAGATGATAGAACCTGGGATGTTCTCGATATCGGCGTCTCTAGGTTCGATTGAAGACAAAGGAAAGTCTTTGATGTCTTCAAGCGAACGGGTATGACTTCTTGACTGGGAATTTGGGTTTCGCTGGCTAAGAATCGTGCTCTCGGTAGCCTGCGTTATTTGGCTATCGGCAACTGTATCTTCAGATATAGCAAAAATCTCAGGCACAGCTGAGTGTCGGCGGAACAAGGACCCCAAGTTAGTGCTATCCACCGATGCGTGAACAAGTTCTGAGTTTTCAGAAACGAGATTCCCACTTCCGGAGGAGATTTGAGACGCCGAGTTTACAGGCTTAGGAAAGAGTTGTCCGCTCTGCCACAGATCGTCTATCTCGCCGTTAGAGAGGCCTAAGTAGGGATTTGGAGGCAATTGGATATGGTTAAACGTGGACGACTCACCAGCTGATGTGGCAGATGTTGCGTGAGTTGCTTGGCTGTGAGAAGGTTGATTAGCTTGAATTTGAGCGCATGTATCGCCTTCAGGACTATTAATGCCTAATTTTTGGCTTTGTGTGGAATAATGACTCAATGGTTCATCGATTTCCTTTTCGGACGAAGAATTGATGTCTCCAATCAGTTCCGCAGAGGCCGGCGATTGAGTATCTAGGTCTGAGGATGTTAGCGTCTCTTTGACGCTGCTGCTCACTAAAAGCTCTGCTGATCGCGCGGAAATTGGACCCGCGTAGTTTTGTTCACGGTGAGAAAGTGGATTTGGATCTGAAATACTGCGAGAGATCTGTCCGAGTCCAGTGTGGTTGACTCGCAAGAATCTTGACGATGCTCCCGAGGGCAACGACTTTGATCGCGAAGAGTGAGCGCCAAGATCTTGACTTTCTGGGGGAAGGAGATCTGTGGAGTCCTCAATAGGATCACTAGATTCTTCTATAGGCGAATGGGAAGGAACGGGATCGGAAAGTGGGAAAATAGTGGAGGCAGCGTAAGATGAGGTGCTGACAACACAATTCTCTGTTCCAGGCTGGGTGACACTCTTGTTGCCTGTAGACGTAGTTGACGTTGGGACGTAGCTTGAAGAACCCGGCAAAGATTGCGAGTCTGGTATCACGACGTCTCGTTCGAACTTGTCCGGCCTTAAGTTTTCGGAGAGAGGCGAAGGTTCTCCAATTCCAGAGTCTTGGTGTTGCAAGAACGACCATGTGATGTTCGTACTCGATAGTGATGATTGATACCGGATATAGGTGTCCCTTTCGAAGCTGCTGTGCTGTGAAACGAGCACAATCAATTTCGGAGGAGTGAGTGCTTGAGTGAAGGATACTTGGTCGCTTAAGTCCCCAAGACTCTCGCCTAGATCTTGTATATCAGACGAGGACCCTTCGACTGTACGTTGCGGCCGTTCTTTGCCAGTCCGGTGCGCTCCAACGCTTGCTTTTCGGCTTGCAGGTAGACTCGCACTTTTCTCTCTACGCCGCTGCCAGGGTGAACGGCCTGATCTTCTGAAGCTTTCAGAAGAAAAATTCTCTTGCCGAGATGCGACAACAGCCTGGTCAATATTCCCCTTTTGTCGCTACCGTCAACCGACATTAGCGCACTGCCCGGACTGTATAGAAATCGTGAAGTTGGATGAAAGAGAATCAATTCCCGTATAAGGTTCTGGTGAAGATAAATCACGTACTTACCCGGTCGGACTTGTACTTTTCCCCAGTAACGTGGCGATTCTGCCAGTCTACAATATATTGTTTTGGCTCCTCTCTAGTACTTGCTCCCGTACTACAAGGTGTGCCTTTACGCCGTGGGAATTTTCTTGTTGTTTCAATTCTATCTTCCGCCTGGGAAATCCAGAGGCTTGATAGTAGTTTTGCTCTCTTATTCCGAGGATTATCTTCTGAAATAGGAATAGGGCTGTTCTTGCGTTTCCGTGAACTCATGCTGCGCGTGTCCCATTCGGCTCTACGCCATTGGTTGATAGTACCGCCATTGTGGGTTCAAAACACTGTACAACTTAATTGACGCCTCTAGGGTAAAAGTCTCATCTCTCGTGTATTAAGATCTCGATGATAGCAAGGTGGTAAGCATATTGCCGGTTTGAGCACAAGTTGAATCCCGGAGATATGATAGAATTAGCGCCGCACACTAACCCAAACATGACATTGCTTTTTTATACCTACATTTACGGAATACTCTCTACCTTATTGGATTACTTTTCCCAATGATCTACTGCATATGATGTATGCGGCCTTACAGTTGTAAAAACAGTCAACTTTAGTTTTGAATAATATAGACTGGAAAGTGAAGCTCTAAATCCGAGATCTGAAGACACATACACTCTAATAGTCCCTTTCGATGACCATGTTACACCTAGAAACTCGTCCACCAAGATTTCATCTCGCTCCAATGCTCTTATCCTCTCCTCAAGCGTCCTCCCTTTTATTATTTCGTATCATCAAGTTTATCGTCGCGAACCACCCTTCAGCTTCAACAAACGTTTCACTTGCTCCAAGCTGAGGCTTGCCAGAATTGTACGCCGCTTACGGCACACGTCGTTCATTGAGTTTTCAAAAAGGGCTACAAGCTGGTGCGATCGTTGACGCTTCAAGATATCATTTGTATACATGGTTATCATTGATGTGGTCAGGGTAAAGAAGGTCGGAAGCGGAAAGATGACGGTTTGAGAGAAGTTGCGAATGACTTGAACGGCGTTCTAATCATTCCTCAAGGGCAGGCGAGTAGACAAAGCTGGGCGGGGATGGAGTCGAAGGTAATGAGGTCTTAGAAGCCTCAGAGGAAGGAGAAAGATGTGGCTGGCAAATGCCTTGGATTTTTCCTTTTTCTTTTTCTTTAGTATAGTTTAGTATAGCTTGGAAGTGAAGAATCAAAGGGTTGAAGCGCAATGAGGGCGAATACACTACTTCTCACATGAAAGTAGGTTCACTTCATTTTCCACTCTTCCAATCTTGGGCGTAGAAACTTGGAATAACGGTGGATGATAACGATTTCACTCTTTTTCAGGTTGAATTCTTGAAAAAGGAGATGCGTCCACTCCAGCGTTCGAAATGATTAACGATCCTGTTCGCCATTAGGTTATCTTGACTAAATCATCTTTGGTGAATACATAGGATCCCGACAAATTTCCATATAACATCCCAGCTTTGATTGTGCTTTTATTAGGGATAAGATTAAGAGGAGAGGCTTAAGAGGCCGAATAAACCATGGTTTGTCACCAAAGATTTGAGAAAACGAATGCTCAAGGTAATCCGTTGAAGCAACACGCCAGTGAATTGGTATACAATGGTGGGTTTAAGGTGAATCCTATGTTATAGATACAACTTTCGAGTGCGTATATAAGACGCGCAAGCTTTCAGATACCCCCAGGTAAAGAAGGTAAGCCGAGCCGAACACGATTCCCAACGCCCCCAGATAGCAACATTTCTATCGTACCGATAAGAGACGCCATATTTGCTGTCATATCTCATAAATGCTATGCGCATACACCCGTAACACAAATCGCAAGAACTCCCCAGTTGAAAATGACGTGGCAGCAGATCCCCAATCTCCTATCTAATTTCCACGCTCTCGTTCAGTACTTCCGAGTGAAAGGTGCGTTGGTGCAGCGGTCGAAGCCTCTGTTGATGGACAACGGGAAGAACTGGTGCTGGTAGCGACCTCCATCTGATGCTGGGTGTGTTTGTGCATCGACCTATGGAGATTGGGTTAGAATATGGATATGGCTAGCACATGGGGAGTAGGTCATTCAAAGATATATGAAGAATATTGCTCCAAGACTGGAGAGCTATGTAGGCGTGGAAACGGACGTTGTATGGGAGAGGTACACACCGAGAGTAGGACGAGATGGCATCAACAGGGTCGTCGAGATTGTAGTTGGATTGGAAAGCGTCTTGGGCGCTGGGAACGCTGGCGTAGGAGACTTGCGAAGCCATGATAGCGTTTCTGTGCAAATGGACTTGGAAGATTTGGAGGTAGGTAGGAATGTATTCGTATATATTCTCGATCTTGACGTTGAGGGCGTGCTTATAGAGATGGAGATGGAGATGGTGGCTGTGTTCCGAGCTGTTCACAGAGGGAATGTCGACTGAAGTGGTGAAGCAAGTCTAAATATGTCATAGGAAGTCGATTATATGTATGGAGGTAAATTAAAACAAAGACTGACCCTATCACAGTGACTCAGCCATTATTATTATCCCCATTTCCCCCCTGCTTCAACTTGACGTATCTCGACGGCCAACCTGCAGGTGAACCGCAGATTGATGTCATCTAGCGCTTCGCTTAAAGCGTTGCAGCACAGGGCAGAATCGCAAAAAGAACGATGGTGTAGGCAATTCGCGATCGAGTGGCGCTGTTGGCTGCTAATCGCGCATCATCTAGCTTCATGGCGCGCTCAGCCTCAACGCGGCTTGCAGGTGTGGAGAGTCGCTAAGTCCGTATTCCGGACAGGGGGGTGCATCGCACGATCGAAACCGCCTCCTGAGTGCGATCCCCATTGGTTTTCCAACATATGAAACGATCGTCTCTCGCAAACTCCAATGCTCCGACTGCAAGATTGGAAAGAATAGTCGACGCACGCCTTTGCTATCAAACGGTCAACGTCAGAAGTCGCTACGTCTTGACGTCGCGAACGTCGCGACTCTGCATCATCCGGGTAAGCTAAACGGGACTGGGCGTACAGGAGACGGGACCAAAGCAGCGGATCAAGATGATTCGCCACAATACGGTTCATTCGTAACTTCTCAATAGCTACAGCCTACACAGTACAGCCTTGATGAGCTTGAATTAACAGCCTGGAAACGACGTGCTGATAATAAATGTGAAATGCTATCAGTGGGGGAAGCTGTTCAGTGAATCCCTGGAGGAATCGCTAGAAAAAGTTCACTTTCTAGTACTCCGCTCAATTGGAAGAAGATTGGCGCACACCCAAGTCCAAAAAGGGACAACATGAACTGTGTATTGGTCAATCCGCCCCGAGGAATACCTTTTTAGCGTTAATCGTACACAGCCCTAATATGTTATCAACGCTTTGCTTATTGTTTTGAAAAATCTTGGACGTTCTATCTTGGCTAGCTGGGTCAACATAGGGAAGAGGCAGTTCGGAATACCTCCTGCTTTCATACGGCGCTCTGCAGCATCTCTTCGTCTTTCGTCGCTGCTAATTGATTGTTCATGATCCCATTCATTCCCCTCCCGCCAGTCGGACCTTGGCCTCGAGCTTTGACAGCGTCATCCACCTCTGATCTCCAGTCAGTCGTTTCAATACTCCTCATCCGACATTGACATACCTGAAATCGAGGGTCGCAACTCACCATCATAATCATCCCGCTGCCCCACCCACCTATGCATCTTTTCTCTCCGAAACTCCTCCAAATCCCACTCGCCGTCTTCCAACGCCCCCTTCCCAGCAATCCACACATACGTTTCTACCTCCACCTCCTCACCTTCAATGTTGCCCCTCCCTTTGTCGTCCCCCACCTCCTTGAGGGTCTTGACCTTCACTCTCCTCCGCTCGTACTCGTCTCCTTCAAAGATGTCTAGTCGCCAGATATCACCTTCGGTAAGACCACGCACATATGTCCCGCGCACTGAGGAATCCGGAGACTCAATAATGGCAGGGTAGTCGCCAGATCGGACCTTGTGACGGCGGTAGGAGTGCAGGATTGCAGGCTGAGTGGTGAGGAGGGATTTCTGGAAATTTGAGGGCGTTGAAGAGCCATAGCAGACGCGGTAGAGGACTTCTTCAGACATCTATATAGTCAGTTAGAGGGGCGTTGGCCGGCCTTAGGAATTCGACACGCACCAAAGTACCTGCACAATGGTTTAGCGAGTGCATAGGATGAGGAAGGGGAAATACTCAGGCCATACCGTAGAAGAAAGCACTTTGATCACCCATAATATCTAGCAATCTGAAGAGCAGGTTGGTGTGAGGTCCGAGCTAAGCAACAGCGGTGGACCAACGGTCGACTAATTGACCACCTCGTGAACCGGTTTTTTGACCAAAGTCGATGCTTAAAGAGTTAGAGCATACAATGACTTGACCACTTGGCGCAATCTCGCCAACTGTTGGTTCATATGCTCCACCACATCTCAAAGGCAACTTGATATAGGAAATTAGAAATGTAGACAACAGGAATCTATGATGTGATACACTTTCAGTCGTCAATTGAATGAATATGAACACTATTCTACCAGACAAAACAGATGACTATGTATATAAACGAAAGCAATTAATTCTTCAAGAAGAAAGTTTACTACGTATCACATATTTGATAGTTGATAGTCAATTAGGCCTGATAAGATTGTACCACTAGATCTCACTGGCGCTTCGCAGCCAATCGCGCTTACAAGATATTTTTAAGCTCAATAACCACCAGGTCATCTGTAGCTTGTCAACTTTGGAGATTGTATCCTTGAATTGACAGACCTCTTTTTCCTTTCTCATATCTGGTTGTACTGAAAGATGCTACGATAATGATCTGCCGTTCCTCCCTCATCCACCAATCTCTATTCTGCGTGCCCCCTTCCACATGGCTCTCTCTAGCCTTTTCACTTCCCTCATAAACTCCTTCGCCCCAATATTGTACTTGCTCCCATTGAAGCGCCCCCCTCCCATTGAGAATGCCCTTGCTGATGGTCTTCTCAACGCAGCCTCATCGTCTCCCCTATAACCTCCTACGCCGACCAGATCCTCTCCATCCACCGCACGCGCACCTCCGCGGGCTTTTCCCTCGACATTCCTTTCATCATGCTCTCCGCCTCCATCCTGAAGATCTTCTACTGGCCCGGCGCCCGCTATGATATATCTCTTCTCGTTCAGGCTGTGATTATGGTGGTTGTGCAGTCGGTACTACTAAAGGTGGCGCTTGACAACCGGCCGCCATGGAGGGGAGAAGGTCCGTTCAAGAGCGTAGATGACGGGAGGCCCTGGAACTTCTGGAGGTGGAGGTCACAAAGGCCGTAAGTGGACATACCCTGATCTCTTCAAGGAGCCATGCAAACGGACTACTCAATGGCTAAACATTGAGGAAAGCTAACGCCCGACCCGATCCACAGCTACTGGGAATTCCTCCTCCTCCTCCCCCTCTCCCTCCTCATCATCCACACCCTCTTCCGCCCCACCTCCCACTCCCTCTACACCCACCTCATCGGCTACCTCGGCCTCGCCATCGAAGCCATCCTCCCTCTCCCCCAAATTTTCGCAAACCAGCGCGCCAAATCCTGCAAGGGCTTTCGCGTATCCGTGCTTGCGAATTGGCTGCTAGGAGACGCGATGAAGATGGGCTTCTTTTTTGTGTCGGATGCGGGCAAGGTGCCGTGGGCGTTTAAGATGTGTGGGATCTTTCAGGCGTGCTGTGATGCGGGGTTGGGGGTGCAGTACTGGGTGTATGGGGATGGGCCGGGGGAGGTTAGAGCGGGGGGAGGGGAGAAGAGTGCGAGGTTGGGGTGATGGGTGGGTGGGTATGTAGTGCATTATTTTCGAAAATCGTATGCATCGATCGGCGTTGTCCCGGGCAGCAGCACGTTTCCTAGAACGGGAAAGCGACAAATACCATTTTTACTCCAAGCCAACGGCCTAAAATACACTCTTCAAGCGCCCCTCCCGCAGAAGTCCCTCCGTCACGCCCTCGAACCAGCCCTCTACACCCTCCCTCTCCCTCTCCTTTGAAGGAAACAAATAACCCGCACCTCCACCCATCCTGCCAACTCCCCTGCCCCTTCGCGTCCGCAATCCGGAAATTCCACTACCACCGAACCCTCGCGTCCCGAACTAGTTCAGCACACTTGTTCCCAATCCTCCCAACATCTTCGCGGAAGCCGAGGATGTTGAGAAAAATGATGTGCGCGGTTGCTTTGCGGTGAGAATTGCACAATGGGAGAATTAGGGGGGTTTGAGGCTTTTTTCTGATCTTGGCCCTGGGCATGTGCCTTGGTGCTGTTCAGATGTCGTCGTCGGGGCGCGCCCCCTGTCCCTTTCGATCTTCTCCCAGATAACTTTTCTCTTACTTCTTTGGGGCCCTGTCCTGCCTCTCTGCCCTTTCGTCTTCTCCTGGGTTACTCCTCGCTGCCTCTGTCTGTCCTTCGCTGCTCTTTCGTTACCCCCGGCTATCTCCGCAGCGCAAACCCAGCATCTCGAACTCGCAAATCAAAGCCTTCCTTTGCTCCACCACAATCTCCAGAACCCCTCAACCCAGTCTCTTCAACCCGAACAGTTTCCTTAACCAAAAAAACATTCACCCGATGCCTTTTTCTTTAATCACATCCTCACCCCCCTTTTCATTCCTACCATCCGCTTCCCGTTCGCACCACCCCCCCCCTTTTTCTCTCCCTTCCCATCTCCATAAAAAAAGCTTCTAACTTTTTTCCATCCACCATTCCACATCTAGTTTCTCCCAAAACAAAACCCACAAACAACTCCCCCAACCCATCCTCCCAAAAAACCACCAAGATCAACAACCGCCTCCCCTCACCCTCACCCTCATCCCTCCATCCTACCAAAAAAAAAAATCTTCACCTACCACCATCCCCAACCCCTCCCCCTACCCCTCCCCTCCTTCTGCCCACCCCCAACACCCCTAGTTCGCCCGCAAGTTTTGCTTGTGTGTGAAAACGGCAAAAGTGGTTCTTGGGCTGGGATACAGGGATTTGGTCTCGTTTTGGAATTGGAAAAATGGGGGGAGGGGAGATTTGGTTGTTCAGGGTAGCGAGAAAAGGGGGGAGTTGGGAGGGTGCAGGTGTGAGGGGGATGAGATTGTGGGGAGGATAAGGGTTGGTGCTGGAGAGCGGGGGGTGTGTTTTATGTGGTTGAGTGGATGGAATAGGGTCTGGGTTGGGATGGGATGTGGGTGTTGTGTGAAAGGTTGTAAGGGTTGGAGCGGTACTTTGAGACGCCGTGATGCGGTACTTGTTCTGTTTGGGTGAGTCACTTGCATTTCCTTCGTCAATGCTACTGTATCTCCGGATCAATGAGTCGTTGGTGGCAATGAGAAGTTCCCTGCCATCAACACCACAGCATGAGCACTAAACCCATGCGATACCAACAATCCGACGGCAAAATATGCTTTCGTATAACGACATCTTCTTGTTCGTGTCATAATCTACAAACTTCGTGCCTATCACAAACAGACACGCCTCCGCTCCCAAATCCCTCTTTCGGTTTTGCTAGAAGAATGCTTGCCCCCTTCATAAACTCCGAAATCTAACTGTACCCACAAAACGTCCGCATGCCTCACTTCGCCAAATGCAACCAGTCCCCAGCATTACCGTATGAATATCGAATCACCTTTGCTGGCGGCGCCGCGTGATTTGTTCACGTGGTCGAGGCCGAGTTGGTCATCGGCGGTTGTGGCGATGGTGGAGATGTCGTCTTCTAGTTCTACTGTCAGCCCTTTGTGGTACTTGGGTAGCGGATGTACAAGTGGAAAAAGAAGCTATTGCATACCATCAGTTAGGTATGTAGGTTTCGAATATGCGGACCGGTGGACTATGGCGAATTTGATCTTCTCGAATTGCTTGCCCTTGAGGCTGATCCGTTTTGATAGTCGCTCCTTGGTATCTTTGAAAAGCTCGTCCTGCATTCTGTTCAGCAGATCATCATGAACCATACAAACGCGCTCGACTTACAGGCTTAATGACGAACTTGAATGGAATCCCATGCACCTTATTCGGCTCTTTGTCATAGTGAAAGCAGTAGATTGCCGTGTCGCCCTCCACTGCATTTTGCTCCTCCTCGGGTATTACTTCCGCGTAAAGAATGATGGATTCGTTAATGCCAGCAACACTGAAGTCTTCGGGAAGTTCCTTGTAAACTTTGCCAGCGTGAGCTTCGTAAACTCGTGTGTTTTGTATGGTGGCGTCGTCGAGATTGGCTTTCTTTTGAAGGCCAGGAAATATATCCGAGACAACGCCATTCTTTGGTACGAGAATGTCGTAAGTCTCCTAAGCACGTCATTAGCCACATCGACTCATAATTTCCAGCATTCGATACAAACCTCTTTCTGGATACCTTCGCTGACCCAGGTGACTTTCAGAATCTTTTTAGTATCCATCTCGCTCACGCTCATGTCCAAAACTTCGTAAAACAGAGCATCAGATCGCTGGTTGGTACTATTATAGCTGCCAAATTGTGGGCTTAATATTTGGAATAGATTCTGGTTTGGGAGGCGTTTAACGATGCTTTTGGGTTTGTTGCTCGTAGCATTAATTGTAGAAAAGCGTATGTGAGTCGAGTCGACTTTCAAATGTTCTCCAACCTTGGCCGAAAACTGGTCATACGACATTTTTCGGCTAAGGGCAAGTTGGAAAGTGTCTTCTTCGCGGTCAGTAGGAATCCTCGGGAAGAACCTTATGATTATGCGGTTCAAGAGGTAGTCGTAGAATTCTCGAGCATCGCTGTAACCGCCAGACTGGGAGACTGACGAGGCTCTGATGATGGTGTTAGTCGCCACCAAGAATGTTGTCCAGCATCTGTGACTTACTCCTTGTCTGACAATACTTTCTGGAAACATACAATATCGCCATCTTGTATTTCTGCTTGCGCCAGTGTCGACTTCGGTTTCATTGGTTCGATCATAGAATGTTTTATCTCCTATTATGAAAGTCAGATAGTCGACAGGTGAAGGTCTTGATGATCGACTCGCCTCATAGAGAGCTAGGGTGGGCATCGTCGTTTGACTTGACCAATCCATTAATTGTAGGATCATAGGAACCATATCCGCCACTTTTGCGTGCTTTCTTATATAGATATGACCCACACCCTTCAATGACTGAGCTTCGGCATCAAAGTACTTGAGAAAAACTAGGGTTGGCAGATTGTTGCTCGTCTGTGGTTGCATATCAGGCCAGACCGGCTTTCCGTTCTCCAATGTCTCAGCTGTCTCAAACCAGAGACGGAAAAGCTTGTCTCGACTGCCATACTTGTTGTGAGCCTCGTCAATGGTCATTGATGGTTCCTGAAGCGGCTGGTCTGGTCGCACTGTCTTGTTCTGACGATTCACCATAACCCAAAGGCGAACATGCTCGGGCGGGACTTTGTTCTCCTCAGCCAAAGTCTTGGCGAAGTCGCCTACAGTTGAAGCCCTCAAGACACGATAGGGTTTTGGCGCCGAGGACACTGCAGGATCATTATCCCAGTTTGCAAGGTCAAAGCCCTGATGAGCTTTGAAGTTATCATCAGTGGCAACGCCAATGGGAAGATACAGATGTTGTTCTTCCCGATCTCTCCTTCGTCGCTCCAATGCTGCTTTTTCCTCAGCGAGCTGCTTGCCTATTCAAATGTTAGTGGCTGCCCGCGAGGTGAGATAACGGACCTACCAATGTGAGGTGGTGTATCGTTCTCCGGAACGTCCACTAGAATATCCTTCAACCGGCTTTGGCGAATGTAGACTAACATGTACGCACTCATTGAACGCTTAGTAGACAGCGTTCTTGTGTAGGGATTCCGCACTCCGATGCCACCATTAGGGATGTTAGCGTAATCACCACCGAAATTCTCTTCCAATGCCTCCTTCATGGTTGCTCTCGTCACTCTATCGTCATCGAACTTGTAGAAATGCCCATCCGCGGTGGGTTTAATAAAAGCGTAATAATGTCCGGCGTTAAAATCACCGCTGTGCACCAAGACTCCGTGGAGCTGATAGATATAGAGTTCTGATTTATCTGCGTTTTCGGAAAGGTACGGCGATGCATCGAAGATCTCGGGGAACTCGTAGCGGTCGTTGACTTTCATCATGGCATCACGATTAATGTCGTATTCGAATCGCTTGAGCTGGAGGTGTAGAATCTGGGGGAAACTTTCAAATATCACCCCCTTCTTCGCATCTTGCAGGCCATATCCTTCGGCGAAATATTTGTTCTCGCCGTCCATAGTTTCGACCTGTATGTAGTCCCTGAAACTGTCATCTAGGTTCTTATTCCCGCTGACGTTGAGCTGGATGTCCCAAAAGTCTTCTATCCTTGACGATTCGTAATCGACATTGATGCATGATATGTAGGTCTTCATCTTGCCTACAAACATCTTTGCAAGCGCATTTTCGGCGTCTGTGCCCTTCATTCGCGCTTCCATCCGTTCCATAAGTATTCGAGACAGTTCCTGAACGTCTTGTTGTTCGAAAATGTGTTTTGTTTCCCAACCGAAAGATGCAGTTAACTCTTGGGTGGATACGGCGTCTTCATTGGTTTGTAGAAGGTAAAACAGCCTTTGCAGCGCCCACGCACTGTTTCTCCTTTCGGCCTCGTGTTCCGTTGGTATCTGGTAAACAGCCTGTAACTTCTCAGTGATTATCATTGAGTCTCAAACAAGCTTGTTGTACCTTGCGAAACGCATTGGTGAAATATAATGATTGAAGTAGGGAATTAAGATAACATGTTGCCCCTTGGTTTTTGAGTCCAACCATGCCAGTCTGTTCTTTCGAGTTGTAACTATCCAGGCCTCAGCAAAATCCCTCAAATAGAGGACAACGACCAACTTTAGGAAGTTGTGCCATAGAACTCCCGTCGGGTCTTTGTATATGCGGACATATGCAGTACAGTTGACGGCATCATTATCAACCATGGGCCGCCCTCGATCCTCCCATTGTGGCGCGAAGAGTTTTCGGATTTCTGCAAACCTTGTGAAGCCCCAATCGCTCTCATCGGCGTTGAATCTGTGGTTGGCAGCTATATGCGCCTGTCAGCAAAGGAAACTTGAGGTTTCCGATCCGGCTCCTTACTATGAAGAACATATAGTGATGGGTCTTGTGTATTCCATAATACCAACGTGAATTGCACACAGGCATACCAGCCTTCTGGTGGTTTATCCTCCTCTTCGTGGCCTTGTTCTAGGTAGAGAGACGCAAAGTCGACGTTGTTGCCAAAAGGGAAAAGCAATATTCTCCTACAGGCCTGTTAGCGCCTTCGTAGTCCACCGTAACGTTGTGTGGCCACATTTATAATGAGCGAACTGCATTCCACCTACCAAGGGTGTCCACCACATTCGAATTTTGGTCCGCGCTCCTTTTTACTGAGGCCTCTGTAATTCTCAATATTCCAGGTGTGAACCGCTTCGTTTTCTATCTCTAGGTCTGGCGACTTGGGTAAGAACCGCTCTTTCATGCCCTCATCTATATGTATCAAAGTCAGTGTCCAGAGAGGATGTTGGAATCTTCGGCGGACATACAGTCATCTGCCAGCGGTTCTGGCTCAGACTCATCGAGGGAGCCCTCTGGGGTTATTATGGCAACATCCGGCTTCTCATCGACCACGTCATACTCATCAATGAGCATGTCACCTCCTCCTCCGATCTGCAGAGCGCCCAGTTGGGTCTTCAAGTCAGCCACGGCCTCCCTCCCCTCCGCGGAATCCACCATGTCGCGGTCGAGGTTGCGGCTTACAGGATCCATTGTACAAGAGAATCGTTTGGTGAAGGGAGGAGCTCCCAAGAAATGCCACTGCGCCTAAGCAATGTTTGTTGGGCAAAAATGTTCCTTTTTGGTAGACCAGAAGGTTGATATGAGGTAGTCTGTTGACGGAAAGGTGCAGCTCGCAGGCATGTGTGACTGCTGGGCTGCAGGGCAGAGGGTCGGGGTTGCGTCTGACGGAAATCGCTAATGTAGCAGGTGATGACGCTTTGTTCCGATTCTTGTAATTGTACTCGTTCCAAGCTACAGACAAGGACCGACGTCGATGTACAGCCCGGGGGGGAAGGGTACTCTCAAGGTCTCCTTACTGGCAGCTAGATATCACCAGGACGAATATCAATAATACATGAACGCCAATCAGGTATTATTCGTGGTATTGTATGTTGAATTGAAGAACATCTTTAGCTCCCGGAAAACACCAAGAGAGTAAGGTAGGTAAGGTAGGTAAAGTGTGGGTGGCGTTGGTTGGAGGATCAGAGCACTCGGAGGCATTCGTTCTTAAGGCGGCAAGGGACGAAGTGCTGGCTATCTACTCTCACCTTACGATCCTGCACTCTGTTCCTATCACCACCTCAAGTACTGCAACGTTTAGATTTCCTGATGGTTCGGTGAACAAATACTGTTCAACAAACGCACATTCGGTTAAACCTCCCGTGCATGCGATGGGGGGCAATTCCGCTGCATATGCACCTTGAACCGCGCTTCACAATACCAGTCACGCCGGTACTAATGTACTTCGTCTTTCTCCGCTCGCTCTCAAGCAAAAGAAAGCACAAATTATACAGTCTAATGCGCTTGACATTCCCAATGTCCCAATTCCGTTCCTACCAATGACCCAAGAGGTGGTACTCTTGCAGAGATTCTACTGCATGGCAGGTTGCAATGCTTCGTTCTCAACGCCAGTGCACCCAAAGAGCACAATGGATGAGAACCGAGAGTTCGTGCGCACAGAGACGCATTGCATCAGCTACGCCTCCATGGCGACCGGCAGCGGTCCTGGATGAGTAAATGCCCTTCCCCATCTTTCGGACTGTCCCCATCTAATTCTGTACATAAAGATGGGTTCAGAAAGAAGCGAAAGCCATCTCTCTGCGTCAAATGACATTCTTTGGCCGAACCCTGAGTGAAAATCGCCTGATCGGCTCTGCGAATTATGTCCAAACGGAGCTTCCCACAAGGTTGGTCTATCTGGACTATCCTCGTAGTGGCCCTAGTCTAACCAGGTCCAGGCTTGCTCATCGCCTTCGTGATATGCAGACACTTCCTTATGTCGTGGTTACCAATCCCCATATTTCACATGTCTACGAGCTGTACTACAAGGCCTTCGAGACTCTCCGAAGGGTCCGCGAGATCAAGACTGTAGAAGAAAACGACCGATACTGTACAATCATTAGCCAAACCCTCCAGGAGCACCTAACCGTGATACCAAGGCTCGCAATGGGTGTGCTCGAGTGTCAGAACTTGATGCGTCCCGAGGAGATGGACAAGTTCATGAATACACTTCTAAAATCTGTAGGACAGGCCTATGTCTCAATGTACCTTCAGCGCTGATATTCTACCAGCGAATTTCACGTCGGGTCATTGCTGAACAGCACCTCGCCTTGACGGAAACGTTCAATTCACCGTGGCATTTCCCAGATGCAAAGCCTCATTCTCAACACGATCCCAATGCGGATTTTGTCGGCGAAGTATTTTTACGGTGCAATGCTCGTGAGGTCGTCGAAGGATGTTGGGAAAGAGCAAAAAGCCTTGCGTTAGCGGCGTTTGGCGCTCAGTGCAAGCTGCCAGATATCCAGATAGAGGGTCATCTAGACGCTACATTTCCTTATATCCTCAGCCACTTGCAATACATCATTGGAGAATTACTCCGAAATTCGATTCAGGCCGTTATTGAGCAACGATCAAATTGGCCTGAGAAACCAGCGCCAATCGAAATTCTTATATGCGAAGCACCGCAGCATGTAATCATAAGAATTTCTGACCAAGCAGGTGGAATAGCAAAAGATATCCTACCCGATTTATGGTCGTTTAGTAATGGACCAAGGAGTCAGACCTACTTGAAGAACCTACAGCAGGTCCCAAGAATGGCGGCCACTATGCAGGAGCTCAAGGGTCCGGCCACTACAGCTGTTGAACATATGGATAATGTTAATACACAAGGAAGCAGATCGACCGACGAATCCTTGAGCTCACTTACGTCCCGCCCACCGAATTTGAGGCTCGGCATGGGTTTACCTATGAGCAGAGTATATGCTGAGTATTGGGCTGGGAGCTTGGAATTGCATAGCCTGGAAGGCTATGGTGTGGATGCTTTCCTTCAAATATCAAAGCTTGGCAACAAAAACGAGCAGCTGACCACTAGAGCAATCATGGACGCAGTCTGAGTCTTGAACATCTCGCCTTGGTCGGAATACTGCTTCTCTCATAGTCACTATGGCATGTTGCTGTTTATGCAAACCGTAACCGCCAGCTTTCTCGGTCGCACCTTCCCTACCTCCCGGCTTAGCAGCAATCTCGATATTTGCCTAGCATCAGTGCTTTGAACACACTTTACTTAATTCATCTGTCCCACTCACCAGCGGTGCACGTTTTTCGATTCACTCTCCAGTGAAGACTGCTGTCGCTGTGTTTAGCTGCAGATTTTATTAGTATATTATTCGTTTAGCCACAGTCCGTTCCGTCATGACTACACCAAGGTCTTCGCAAGCCGTTCAGTCAGTCGAATCGCTATTTAATATACTGGAAACTGCCACACTAACTTTAAGCAAAGCATTCCCCACAGGTTTTTAAGTGATATCTCCAACGGTGCCACAGTAAGCCGTGCGTCCTCGTGCGCCAACCGCAACAATACTCCAGTCAGAGGCTCAGCTTCTCTTTTGGATACCCGCAATGACAAGAGAAGAACCTTATCAAAGGTGCATGGCGATCTTTCCAACATCAGACCAAAATCACCTCCTCTCTACAGCCTATCAGCCGCTTTAGGCAGACTTCAGATAGATAGCCATTCTACGCAAGGTCTTCGCCTCTCGCACGATCGTTACGTGGATGACTCACATAACGTATGTTCGGAAAGAGACCTTCGTGAACCGCTTGGGAGTTCCTGTGCACAAGACGTCCCAGTCTTCAGATCATCTTTGGCTGCCCAGTCGAAACAGTGGTCGACATCAGAACTTGGGTTCGAACCTACAAAGCGGGGTTCTCATCAGGTATGTTGAAGCAGTCTATATCGGCTATCTGCTGTGAGATGTAATTATCTACTAGTATGCAAGGACACCCAGATACAGCCTTGGGTCTCCCTTAGTCCCGTCAAGATTGAGGAAACGCCGCGCACACACTCTCAAAATACTAAAGGACACTCCTCGGTTTGATATACGTGGACTTAGCCTTGGGTATGCCTCTGCCTCGGATCTCTACGGACCTGTCATCCGAGCATATCCAGCTGAGGATGGACGAGCCGCCGGAAGCGCTTCGACGCTTGACTATCTAAAACTACGTCCGCCCGTGGAACACATTGATGTCTGCACTACCTGGAAAGGACTGTCACTTACGGAGGCAGAGCTATGGTTTCAGTTGAACCGGATTTTCAAGACATGTCTTGAGAACCTGATCGCAGATCAACTGCAAGAGCAGGATCAGGAATTTAGGCAACAGCAATCGAGGAGCGCTCCCAACGTCGTTAAAAGTTCAGCTACTTTTACCTTTTGTTGTCGATCGGTCTTCAGTCGCACCAAGTTGAGCGAGTCCATGATACGTCTCCTACAATCATCACAGGACTACATCTTGGGCTTCCAGACAAGTGATCTCAAGAAACTGCTTCGATTCTTCCTCACATCGTGCGATTATTTAGTGGATATTGAGCGCACTGGATCTCAGAACACTGCCATAGATTTGCGTTTTCAATACTCCCAACCCTTGATGCCGCAAGGCCCACCGAAACTCGCGGTGGAGGCTGGCTGGAGCCCCGACTTCTTGACATTCGAGCAACTTACCATCGTTCCACGCGAAGGACATGAGCTTCGAATTATCCCCAGGTATAACAGCAATGCAGTCTTTAGAATAGATGGCCAACATACGGACCTCCGGTACAGTCTCGAGACGCCGCTCCCTTGGCTAACTTGGGACGATCAGATCCAAGGCTTCAAAGGAGTCGTGCCCATGTACTCCGAAATCCGGGGTATGGACAGCAAATTTGGAAAAGTCTACAGGCCAGGACGAGTTGGGCCTCATGCTGTTGTAAATCAGCTAAGAATTGAATTGAAGGCTATGTTCACCGAATGTTATCAGCCTTCTCTTCGTCTTGAGCGAACTGTCCGTACCCGGCTTACACTAAGAGTCATACCATGGTATGCGCTCGACAGCGCGGTTGCTCCAGATAACGAGTCAGTCGTCCCGATAATGCCTGGAACTGCCAGGCATTATGTGGACGAACTATTTGTACGTGGAATTTCTGAGCAAATCGATCCACGGAGAATTCCGGCAGCTCAGGTTCAGGTTCGTTGTGTTACTGGGCTAAGCTCGCTGTTAGGTGGTGATGGCTTGCTTGGCATCGGGCTGAGTAGTCCAACGTCTTCAGATCGTTCCTCCACTCGTAGATTTGACAGTGCAGGAAGTTCTACACTAGGCTTGCAACCACACGAAAAGGAGGCGATTTCGGCAGAAGCGAGCAACCAGTCCTCTCTGGAGAAATGTAACGATACGAAGACTTCCACTGAAGGCTCGCAAAGAGCTGGAGAACGTCCAAGACCGATTAGGAAGCCTACTGGCTATTGGGACCAGTCTCTCACATCTGTATCTGGCAATCTAATATCGTCTACTCTGAACTTGAGGTATGAGGAAGATGCATCCATTTCAAGTGAACCATCAACACAGTCTCCGCCAATAATCTTCTACAACCGTTACTCCGCTTTACGTGGGCTAAAAGAAAATATCAATAGTAGTAGCGATGGAAGCGACGATGAGAGCAGCGTCTCCTCAAGCCAGTCGGCGATACCCCCCAGCGAAACAAGGTTGCTCTACGTTTGCGTTGAAAACGGTATACAATGCAGGAGCCGGCCCGAGAAGAATACAGAACCTGGGCTGGGTACTTGGCCTGAAGATATATTCTCGGGCAGCGGTGGTGTAGCAGTTTCATTTGACGATATTGACCTTCTATAGTCGAAAGACGAGAAGTGATTCATTTGGGAGAGGGATGATCAAGCGCTGGCGGCTATGGTCAACTACGGGGTTTAAGCTTCGGTCCTCTTTATGTTGATCCAGGACGAATAGCATTTTATCTTGTGGTTCATGAAGGATCCTGTTAGTTATAGCTTGTCCTATCAGGTACAAATGCTGAACGTGTTTCATAAGATGGCCCCGAGCGAGATCAATTTGATGCATTGATGATTCCCACGAATATCGAAAAGAGATATGAGACGGTGAAGTCCAAAGTGCTCGTACCGTGGGTACCTACCTATCATACAGAGTACTCGTACGGAGGTACATGACTCCCGTTGGCGGGGTATTTATCTACAGTAGCTTGTCAGCTCCTGCCAGCACATCAACATCCTGTCAAACTGTTAACTACTTTCGGGTTAGTTTTTAGTGTGTCAACCGAGCATAAGCGGCCTAATTTTAGGTCGAGTCCCGACATTTCTACTCAACAGAACTACTATTAATTCTACCTCGTTACACACTCTCTATCATGCCTCATAAGAAGGGATTTACAAAGGGAACAGCTAAAATGGAAGCCTTGCGAGTCAGTAAGTCAGGTCGTCAGCAAATTCCTTCGACAATTAGATCTGCAGCAACGGTCCTGAGCGAGATCTCGGGAAACTCTTTACTTTCTATAGGAAAATCTTTAGATCTCATGCCGAATACAGTGCATTATATAGTCAAAGATGCAGAGAAGAAAGCTGAAGATAATAATCGGAAGCTTCTTGATCAACGCAATTTCGAAGACGTCTCGCGATCAGATAGATCTTGCATTCGGACAACAGCGTTGTCTCTGTCTCAGCGTCTAATCCGTCCAGAGAACAGGGCCTCGGGGCCATAGTCATAGATCAAAGCCACGCTCTTCTCATCGATTGTATCGCTTCGGCGTTGCTCAAGATAGACGATATCGTTGACTTCAGGACGTCAATGAGAGATAGAGAAGTTGCGGAGGAAGTCTACTCGTATATACAGTAGTGTCAGAAGAAGAGGGGGAGTAAAGAATTTTGATGAATCTACAAACAAACTGAAACCTCTGAGCCATGTGATCTGAATAGCTTCAAAATTTACGAAGGCAGCGACAGCGATAGCGATAATAGTAATTCTGATGGGGATGAGGCCGTGGGTAGGCTCAAATCTGTATGTGAGAGGTGCGGGGTCCCCGCTTATGCTCGGTTGACACACTAAAAACTAACTCGAAAGTAAGCTGTCCAAAGCTGCCCTCACGCACCTCAAACCCTTCCCATCATCTCGATACCCAAGTTATAGCTCCGAAAGACTAGAATGGCAGGCACAGATCCCATTCCAGCGATCCTTCTAATTATAATCACCATCTTCGGTGAGTAGTCTTCCAAGTCTAGTTCTCGACTTGTGCCGAAGTCTTCACAAATGCAAGGCTGTCTTCGGTCCAAAGCTGACGCTGTTTGCAAATAGTCCCTCCTGTCGGCGTCTTCATGATCGCTGGCTGCGGCGCTGACCTCCTCATCAACATTCTCCTCACATTCCTCGGGTTCGTCCTTTCAGTACTTCGCCATGCGATCGTCACTAATCTTGTGCAGCTACTTCCCTGGCCATATCCATGCCTTCTATCTTGAGTACGTCTACTTTGAGCGTCGCGACAGAAGCCGCCTTGGAACCATGTCGGCCCAGCGGGCGCCTGGTGTTTACAGCGAAAACGTGCAGAGTGGTGGAAGGACGACCTATGGGACTGTTCCAACCTAGTTGATTGGAAGAACTGAGAGGAAAACGGTTGAAGGGTGTCAGGATTGGGCAATGCGAGTGATACCCACAATGGCACTGGAATTTGGGGTGCAATGGCGTACACTTTGGGCTCAACGAGTCCTAGGAGTACCCGTACGTTACCATATTAATTATCGAGATTGGCATAGGCACAGTAGTAATGCTCTCGTATTGAGGCCACAACTACTACGTAGTCTAGCTTTCTAGGCATTAAAGTCTGAACTTGTGCCTGGGGTAAATTACGGTATTAATCTTAGCGCTCGTATTCAGAAACGCCAAGATTCTCTTCGCAGCTCCAGCCAACCTCATCTCCAGCTCTGAGCTCCTACATCAATGTGTGGGATACAGAGAATCAATCCACAGCCACCACCCTCGCTGAAGAATCACCTACTATGTTTCTCCTCTATGATCACTTACATCAATAACCATAAACGTAATACCACGTTGGGCTTCGACGTTAGCAACCGCTGCTAGCCACGCCGCAAAGTCAAGCACAAGTGAAATCGCATAAATGGCAGCACTACGGAAGGCATGGATTATCAATGAAGATGTTTGGAGAGAGCTACACGGGTTCGGGGGTTCTTATATGTGAACATGAGGCTACCCACGAGCGCCAATACTCCTAATGTGGTGTAACTTCGCTGTTGCCCGCTTTTCATCCTTCACTGGAACTCGACTTGAGGACGACTATATCGATCTTACCGTACTCACCACAAGACTCAGATTTGGAATGAAATATCTGTTGCTTCGAGATTGCTGGGAAGCCTAATATATTGGGAACGCGAATTCCCTCTAACAAGCCGCTCATCGAATACCCGACTTCTACAATACTTTTCTTGTGGGGTGTATCGATTGAACTCAACTTTACGACCCAATAGCCAAACAACGCCTCCAAGATGTATAGCAGGTATGACAAACGACCGAGCACTTTTGTGGGTAGGGTGCAATGATTCCAACAGATTGTAGCGCTGGACCAATCAGTCCTACTATGGGTTGCATACATGGTGCTGGCCTGTAATGAGATCTACTTCCAGTGGGTTTCTGGTTGACTACGTATCGATTCTCTTATAGGGAAGGGTATGCTCGAAAGGGGCCTCGGTGTGCCATGAGCTTGAGCGAAGTCGACAAAATCGAGAAAGTGAACGGCCGTCTACGCTCGTCTTGTGTGGTCTCGTTAATTTCTGAGTCTTTTCCTTGACCGTCCCGTAGATAGACATGCTTGTGAGATGAGATGCGACGGCTTTAGGCCTCGACGCATGGTCATGGCTTTGCCAGGGGAAAACAGGCATAGACTGCCGAGGCAAAACGGGTCGCCTGAGGCCGTTTGCAGCGCGCCAACAACGTCGTAAAACAATGTAAGAGAAGGAGACCGAAGGACGGAGTAGTCTCAAAGGACGACACCTAGGAATCTCATATACTGTATCGTAGCAGGTAAGCATCGCAATGGCGCCCCCTCCACATCTAAACTCCGACCTCACTAGGCTAACTCTCTTTGAGCCGCCTCGCTTCGCTTGACACTAAAACTCGTAACGGTATTTTTCATTTGACAGGGTATCGAACACCATTACCACTGACCCAATGACTGCAGCGATTACATGGCTGCGTCGCATCGGAGTCCGTTGATGAGAGATCAGTGGAGATCCGAAGACAAATACAAAGACGATACACATTACAGTGGGAGGGGCACGGGCGGTCACCGCCGAGATTCGCCGTCAGCCTCGAAGCCTCAGAACGATACTGACATAGGTGTGAAGATCAGAGGCAGAGCCGCTGCTGACACGACTACCCGGCCATCCTCGCGAGGACAAAGGTTAACACAGCACGAAGGCTCGCGGAAAGAATCCCCCAAGGTGTCGTATCGTTCGCCGCAGCGGCGCTCAAAGGGTGAGGGGCCATCACGACGTCCTAGGGAGGTCGGTTTGGAACGGTTTTCAGACCAATACCCAAACCGATATCAGGACCGGGACACTTTTAGGGCGTCTGTGAAACAGCGAAGATCTCGCAGTAGAAAACCTTACCAGGTGCCAGCTACCCGCAGAGAGGACCGAAGACGAAGTCGTAGCCCAGTAGTATTGGACCGAAACGACAGAGCACCACGCATCAGAAGTAGACATCGCGAACGCGCCTACTCCGATAGAGCCTCACCTCGAGGAGATTACTACTCTGCAAACTACGACGACATCACCACCTCAAGATCAAACCGAGATTCTTACGTCCCTTCTACTCGACGCTCAAGATCACCCACAGCTAGAGATAGCCGGCCCTCACACGCTACTCACAGGCGCTCCCATTCACCTAGCAAGCGCGAGAGACCGAGAGAGAGATCTTCTGCACGTTGCAAACAGGACTCAAGTCATAACAGCAGGTCAATAAGGCCAAGAGACCCTCTACCATCTTTCCACCCCACCAGGGCTCGCTCTCGGGATCCATCTAATAGCAGACATCCAAGATCAGACCACCGACGGAGGGAATCGCAACCCCGCTCCCCTGTAGATTCCCGGCAACCAACACAGAGAAGGAGGCGCTCCCGAACGCCTCCTGGTGCTAACAAAGGAAGGAACAGTAGAAATATGCGGTCGTTGAGCCGTCCTGTGCAATCCACCTCGGACGATGGCCCACGTCCTCCATCGCCACCTCGTCCCATACCGAGCTTTGATTCGGAGACTCACAATCCTAATGCCGTCCGAGACGCGTACCCAATGCATGGAATGAAGGCGAATGACATGCATGGCGACAGTCGAACAGGTCGGCCGCAGATTGACACAAGGCAACCATATACTACCTCTCCCCAGTGGACACCCACATCGTCTCACCATGGATCTCCTCAATCTGGCTCACCATTCAGTCATGGGCGGGGCGGTTGGGGTGGGCCACAGCAATTCCACGGTCAGCCAGGGTACGTATTACTCATCTTCATCTATGTCTATAAGCTTATTCATCGGTCAGTATGAATGCATATTCACCTCCATATAGGCAAAACGCCTACTCTCCACAGAGCGGGCCTCAGGGCCAATACTTCACTAATGGTCAACATGGCCAATACGGTGGCAGCCCTCAGCAAATGCAACCTGGCTTTCAGAGTCAGCCTTTCCGAGGAGGCCATTCGGGTTACAGAGGTAATCATTATGGGCAGGGCCAAGATCGTCGATTTTCGGGTTCTGGACCTCCTAATTATGGAATCAACGCTCCTAGGGGAAGGGGTGGCCATTTCCAGAACCTCCAGTGGACTGCGAGTGGTGGTAGTCGAGGGCGAGGCTCGAATGATCAGTCGCAAATTGGACACTCTCAAAGTCCCCCACGTCAACAACAGCCGCCACCATTTGTACAGCCCAATACATTGCCCGACGAAGATGATAATCCGTTCCGACCTTCTAAAGACCTGCAAGTCGAAGACCAGAGTGCCAGGGATAACGGAGTATCCACAAACGGTAAGAAGATGCCCCCTCCCTCGCGGCAGTCTTCGGGAGGTCCACCAGCGAAAGACGGTTCCAAATTCAGCTTTGCCTTCAAGGCCAAAGCCGCACCTCCAATAGCCACAAAGCCTGTCCCGGACCTAGCGCAGAAAATGAAGGATCCCCCACGAAGAGAGAATCTACTAGACAGCTCGAAGACTAAACCAGTCCCTCCCTTGTTTTCTAAAGACGTACTTGCCTCTAGGACCCAACCTCGTGTTGATCGACGGGATGACCGCCGAGATCGTGATTATCGGGATGAGTACAGCTCTCGAGCTGATCGGGATTACCATGATCAAAGGCGGTCAGAACATCGCGGTGAACACCGACCTGAGCGGGTGCAGAAGAGGGAGCGTGAGCGAGAACGATCCCCGCAGCCCAAAACAGAGAAGAAGATGATGAAGCGATTAAAACCTAGGCCTACCCTATCGGCGGACTTTGCGGAGTCGACATCCGTCTATTACAGGAAGCCTGGTAACGAGTCGGTGGTTGGATCAGGAACATACGGCAAGGTCTTCAAGGCTATTCATGTTTATACCAAGGAACTTGCTGCGCTCAAAAAGATCCGAATGGATGGTGAGAAGGATGGCTTTCCAGTCACAGCGATCCGAGAGATCAAACTCTTGCAATCTCTGAAGCACGATAACGTAGTCTGTCTGCAAGAGGTCATGGTTGAACACAATGACTGTTTCATGGTCTTCGAGTATCTTTCCCACGATCTGACAGGTCTCCTCAACCACCCAAGCTTCAAACTCGAGCATGCACACAAAAAGCATCTCGGCAAGCAGCTATTCGAAGGCCTCAATTATCTCCATCGGCGTGGTGTCCTTCATCGCGACATCAAAGCTGCCAACATCCTAGTCAGCAATACAGGCCAGCTTAAATTGGCTGATTTCGGTCTTGCACGGTTCTTCGCAAAACGCGGCAAACCCGACTACACTAATCGGGTCATCACAATTTGGTATCGGTCACCCGAACTTCTCCTTGGTGAGACCCAATATGGGCCAGCCGTTGATATTTGGAGTGCCGCATGCGTAATGATCGAAATATTCACAAGACACGCCATATTCCCTGGCGATGGTGGGGAGATTAACCAGCTCGACAAAATATATAATGTCTTAGGTACACCTACAAGGTCCGAATGGCCAGGCTTGGTGGAAATGGCGTGGTTTGAGCTACTGAGACCGACGGAAAGAAGGGCGAATACCTTTGCAGAGAAGTATCAGGAAAGACTCACGCCTGCTGCATTCGAGCTTCTCCAGACCATGTTCTTGTATGATCCAGCCTATAGGCCGACCGCAGGCGATGTGCTCGAGCATCCGTACTTCACGACGGAGGATCCAATACCTAGGCAAGCTCTTGAGTAAGTCATTCTACCCTCTAACACTCGCTGAATCTAAGACTGATGAAATACAGGCTCAAGGATCTACAAGGTGACTGGCACGAATTCGAATCGAAGGCTCTCCGCAAGGAAAATGAGCGCAAGAACCAGGAAGCAAGACGAGCAGTGAGGGCGGAAGAACATAAGGAAAAGGAAAAGAGGAGGGCAAGCGGCGGTACGACGGCCGAGAGAGATTCGAAGAGGCTGCGGCCGAGCTCCAGTCACGGCGTCGAGCCTAGCTGAGCTGGAGGGCCGTATAATGCCAACATACTATCACTCCATATCCCGCCCGCGCATCTCCAATCCACTTGAGCCGGCGGAAGAAAGATACAGCACCGGCGTCCTAGCATGACTGGGCCAGGACGGGATAGAAGTAGAGGATGCAGGCTTGCGTCGGTAATGTTAGACGAAGATTTTGCTAGGACAATAATTGCAAGCATAGCGGGGCTTCCACACCACGGGAGGGCTTTGAGGGACACGAAGAGGTAGCATGGCTGCGAGAGCTTCTTCTTTGCTTTTGCTTGAAGGGCCCTATAATATGTGTACTATAGCTTACAGGTTCTCTGTACAAAGGTTGAGCTGAGCGATGGACGGCTGCTTATGCTGGCTGCTCCTGTCTTTGCGATCACAATGCCGTGTATTGAGCAGCTCCTCCCGACAATTCTAGATCATTCTCCCTCCATCCAGTCAACTCGCCACTCGCCTCCGACCAAGCATGGGCGGCGACGCAAGCAACGATTGCAGACCAAATATCAGACTGCTTTAATCGACGGCTGTGGGTACTTTGTATAGAAACCACCAGGTATTTGCTTGAGGTGGAGGATCTCCAAGTGTTTCTATGTTTTCCTCACTCATCTTTATCATCTATGTCTATATGCTCGAAGTCTCGGTTTCCTCCGAGAAATTCCCCCATGACCGCCTGAAACAACTCCTCAACAGCACTTTCGACCCCACCTCCATCTCCAATCCACGCGTCTCCACTCTCAACGTCTCGCTTCCCCCGTGGCCCCCTGGCATCCATCGCAGGTAAAGCGTCTACATCTTCGAAGCCTCCCCATCCCCCAGAAACCCCCCCACCACCGCCTCAAGCAACTGATTCGCAATCGCCGTCCGCGGCGGCAACCTCAGCCCCCCCTCCTTATACCCCTCCCCGGCCTCCTCCCCCAAACCACTCGTGCCCACCCGCAGCGCCTCCCTCACCTCCTCGAAACCAACCCACTTGGCATCCTCCAGCTCCGGGTCATGTTTCAGATGTATCTCTTCCCCGCCCGGGATCGTCTGCGCAATAGCGCCTATCATGAGGTTCGCCGGGTATGGCCACGGCTGCGTGCTGTGAATAACCACACGGCCCGAGGTGACGCCGGATTCCTCCCAGACTTCGCGACGGACGGCCTCCTCGACGGATTCGGCGGGCTCGACAAAGCCGGCGAGGGTCGAGTACCAGTACGGCGGCCAGCGTTTTTGGCGGCCGAGCAGGATGCGGTGGGAGTCGTGGCTGACGACGGCCATGATGACGGTGGGGTCGGTGCGCGGGAATGAGAGGTTCGAGATGCCTTTTCTTGTTGCGCAGTCGGAGCGCTCTTGTGCAGGCGTAGCGGGGGTGGTGGAGCCGATGTTTGTGGAGACGGAGGCGAGGTCTTTGGGGGGGCAGGTACGTTTGGTGCCTGCGTTGATGGAGAATGTTGGCTGCCCGCATTGGGCGCAGAAGGGGTTCCGGGCGTTCCAGTCGAGGAGGGCGCGGGCTTGCGCGTAGATGGCGGCTTGGGGGGCGGGGAGAGACATGTGCATGCGGCCTTCAACGAATCTGAGGCCGCGCGATTGCAATCCTTCGATTAGGGTGGTTGCTTGCATGGTGATGGACCCTTTCGGGGTGACGTCGACTGCGAAATAGGGGGCGCCTTTGTAAACTGTCCATTCTAGAGCTTGCTTGTTCCTCTCATCTAGGCCCAGGAATAGCAGTTGCGGTACTGTGGTTGTGGAGTTGTAGGATTTGATCAATTCTTCCTCGGTTTTCGAATAAGGGTTATCGCCTATCAAGGGCTGGATGTCCTTGTATGATACATACTCGAGTTTAGTAGGGTCTTTCGCTAACGGATTTAGGTTGTTGAACAGCATGAACGACGTTGAAGGATGCTTCAAGGCAGCGGAGAGAAAGGAATGATCTGTTCGTAGAAATGAGACTCGATTTAATGGAGACCCTATAGAGTTAGACTACTGAAAACATATGAACAGCGCAAAGAGCACACCAGAGAAATAATTCGCAACCTCTTTGCCGAATTTGCGGCTAAGCATCGAGTCGAGGTCTGGGTGGGCAGCTTCAGGTAATTCAGGTTGCGGCATGTTTCCTCTGCAATCCAGCCTCTTGTGATGCTGTCCTTGGGAATTAGCAATATCCGGTGCGCTGCTACACAAACAGAAGTACAAATGTGCGGATTAAAGGACGTGGTGCTGGTGATGAGCTGTGTTAGGATATGTAAGCGGCAAGGAGCCGCTAGACGGAGATCTTCCGCCGAGATTCCTTCAGATTCAACAATGAGCCTCGCACCCTCGTGAAGAAGTCCTAGGGTTTGGGGGGGGGAAACTCCGCAGAAAATCCCAAACCCACGGCCATTGCTTGGACTGCTGTCGCATGAACAGGAACTCTAAACTCGTTTAGAATACCATAGCTTCCAACCAAACCGCTTATTTTGTCACCGGTGTAGCTTCGGCCGCCTTGGGCTTCCCTTTACCGACCACCGTTTCTTGACCAGCACTCTTTCCCTTGAGCGCAGGCATGTCAAATGCCTTGCTCTTCCCGCCGCGCATCCCTTTCCACCTCCCAAACCCTTGTCCCTCACCCGTCGTCCACGTCAAAGCTCCCACCCATGGCTGAACATTCCAACCTACTTCTAGCGTAACGTTTCCTCTTGAGGCCAGTTTGCCGCTGATGTCCGTAATCTGATACTTTGGTTTGGCATTCTTGAGCTTGATAATCCCTGGCTTCGGCTCCTCCTCTTTGGAAGAAGTCGAAGACTTGATAGATCCGGATTTTGCGGTGGAAGGATTTATCTCTTGGAAAAGACTGTACGGAGTGAATGGGTGGGATTGGCTTTCCGAATTGATGATGGTGTCCCAGATTATAGCCTGAGAAGGCGGTGCTGTGGGAGAGGATGTGGATGAAGGATATGTAGCTAAAACCCAGACGAAGAGCTGCTTGGTATTCCAATTGAAAAGAGAAGTGAAGTCTGTCGATCGCTTAGTAAATAAATAATTGAGAAGTAGGTGTTGTGTTGTAGACCAACCGGCGTCAAGATCGAACCTGATATACGCGTATTCTTCTTTCTTAGATGAGTAGTAATGTGGCCGACCTTTCACTCTGTAGGAAATGCATCAGCGTTGCCCCGATACGGTAGAAGCCCTGCGAGAGCAGCTTACACCTGCACGTTTCGTAACTCAATGCTTGCGGATGGAGTTTGAGGGAAATATAGTACGGAGAGAGCAACAAAGATAGCCAAAGAGAATGCAACAGTAGTGAAGAACCCAAAGACGTTCTGCGCCCTTACCAAACTTGAATGCATTGTGCACGCTGTATTGCCAGAAGCATTCGACAACGGCGACGTTACAAGATGATCACCGTAACGAATCATTCAATACGAGGCTAAAACTTAGATTACAAATACTTAACGTACAGACTAGTACAGGGAGACTTATCGAAAGGGCGAAAAATCGAAGACTTCAGTACCCAAGATATTCAGACTGGGTTTATCGAGAGCTCCTTCATTTTCCGAGGTTGTGTTCACTTAATGGCGACCACCGTATCTGCTACATCTAGAGTTCGCTGCTCAGCTCTCACTGCTGCTGTACGGCAACCGCGCCCCGACCTCTCGGAAGCCCTCTGCCTCGGGCTCTGGATGCATCGCCACCATTTGGAGCTCCACGGAATCCACCTCGCCCTCGTCCCCGACCTCTTGAATCAAGGTCGGCTGGTGGAGGCACGTTGTTGTACGATAATGGCTGGACCGGACCCCCTCGAGGATTGGGCTGAAAGCCCCGTCCACGGCTCCCTACGCCACTGATATGTACACCTCTTGCTCCGATGCCGTTGGTCTGGGACCCCCTTCCCGCAAAGCCATTGCTCTGTGCTGACGGCGGATCGCGGATAGGCAGGTTCTGATCCTGTCCGTTTTGCATGCCATTGAACCCAAAATCTCCTCGCCCGCTGAAGTGACCCCCACGTGTTCCATTTTGCTGTCCTCGGAGTGCTCCACGGAATGATCCTTGAAGAGGTGCCGGCGCTGGCGCTGGCACCATTTGTCCTCGACCATTTGGCCCCATCGGCGCACCATAGCCACCTACAGTCAAAGGTTGTACCATGGGCTGTGGCCGATGCATTTCGGCGGCTCGTGATCCTGCAATAACCTGCCGATGGGTAATGTTCAGTACCGAATGTACAGGTACGGTAGAACCTCGGAACGGGGAGCATCTGTCTTCGAGAGTTGTCCCACTCATGAAAGTGACATCAAAGACCACATCCAGCAATGTTGTCCTCGATGTTCGAGTCATGCCCACCACAGTTCCCTGCGTTGCAATGGGCACTCTTCCTGAATCCTGTACATATACGATCCGATCTCCAAGTTCGAACTTTTGATGACCTAGTCGATGCTCGGCATCTGAAGGTTTGAGGAGTGCATTGCGAGGTACGCCATTGATCTTTCGATTCTTGGCATTGTCGGGCGGATCGTTCTGGACAGCATCATCTGCAGCCTTTTCGATCTTATTGACCACCTCCGAGTCTAATTGCGCTGCTTCTAGAGGTACTTTCTGGAAGCTTTTGGACTCGATCGATTTCAGCCATGCCTGTATCTCCTTTACCCCGGATTTAGCCTCTTCTTTGGGAAAGAACTCCGTAGCCTCATATGTATTACCCTGTGGATTCCGCTGAATGCCGGCGATGAAGCCTGGAAATTTGACCATGTACTGCTGAAGTAGTGATATCGCCTTTTCGCTGAACTCCCAGCCAGTCTGTCCTCGTCGGGAGTAGCCAAGAACTTTCAGTTTCTTAGCTTCGAATTTCAAGTTCAAACCCAAATTGACCCGAGTATCATCCAACGCAACTTGAAATGCCGACGTGATCTTACTAAGAACCAAGGGATTCAAACCTAGCATTCTAGCCACGGTAAATGATGGTGTATATGGCGAATGGCGTTCTGCATCCATTGCGATTTCGCGCCCAAATTCCGGCATTTTGCCACTCATTGTCGAAACCCATACAACGGCCTTATTGCCTGTGTGTCCCATAATCTCGAGTGGCCTGCCGTAGTTGAACTCGCCCAAGAAAAACGCTCTTGTGCCAATCGGGAACTCTTCCTCAATAGGCAGTGCGGCTTTTTCTATGAATCGTTGGTCTTTGCTGAGGACATCTTCTACCACCATTTGCGAAGCGTAGTCCACCTCGATTCCAGGAATTTGCGCATACTCTTTAATGGTAGCACCTTCATCCGTCTTCTTCAACCCTTTGAGCATTTCCACGTGAACCAGAGACTCGACTTGTCCAATCATCATTCCTAATCTCTTACTGTAAACTGACTCGATCCGTTCAGCTTTCTTACGCCACATGTCAATCTCTTGCGGACCATGAGGAACCGCAACCGGTGGACCATTGCCGGCCTGGGGTAGACTATAGTTGAACAACTCATCGGACACCCTGACGATTTTAGCTTCCGAGAGGAAAGGATAGCCCACATAAACCCTATGACCAAGTTGTGCTTTCGCCGACTTGACCTTGGAGGGCTTCTCTGAATCTAGCATCGTAATCACCATGCTCTCATTTCGACTGTCTTGCTGGAAAACATTGACCCCGTGGAAGCCAAGGTTTCCATTGTGAGGTAAGGTCTTCAAGCTAGGGAAGCCTGCAAGTGCACTTTCGCCTACTTTGACTCCGGCGACCAAGCCGACATAAAAATCTAAGAGTTCGATTGTGGGGAGGTCGAATATGTTCTCGACGCAGTGGCAGTGCGATAAATCCGGGAAGATGCCTACCAAAGAAGAAGGATACGTGAAGTCGACTTCTGGCGCATAGATGAACTTGAGTGCCACCCCAAATTCGTTTCTATCTTTTTCGGCCTGAGACAATGAAGCATCTTTCGTCTTCATTGCTCCAAGCAACCGCTTTTCATCAATGAAAGGAATCTTGACCACGGCTTCCCACTCCATTTTCTTTCCGTTCATATCGAGTTCAAAATCTCTCGGGTAAAAGTCGATGATGGGCGACTCGGGGTTCGTCATGAGATCATGGTATGGCGTGGGGACTATACATTTGCTACGATCGGGCAGAACTCCCATCAGTTGCTGGTAAGGCCTGAAAGGTTGGCCAAGATGAAAATTCATGTCTGCTTGCAGGCCTCGCTTGACATCTAGTGTGTGTTAGCTATCCTGAGCCAATCGAAAAATGCAACGGGGGATCTTGACCTGATATCATGGGGGAGTAGTGGTATCTATAGAACCATGGCCACGAAGCTACACCTCGATAATAGTAGAACAAAACCCACTGTAGACCCTGGACATAGTTTTCGGCCAATTTTCGCAACGCATCTTCGCTATCTAGACCCCAATCGAACTTTCCCATGTAGTATTTGTCTTTCCAACACTGAAATTTTTCTTCGTACTTCTTATCCATCTGTTTTTGCACTTCTTCAGGCGTAGCATCGACAACCTTTGCGTTATCATATCGTTTGATTACTCGAAGTAGAGCAATCTGCGCTTCCTCGTCTTCCTCGGCCTCCTCTTCCTCATCTCCCTCCGGCTTTGCTGGACAGTTCAAGCGAAGATGTCTCTGGCTGTCCTTGTTCTCTACAGTCTTCCATTGAAGGCGTAAGTTGTCCGCCAGCTCCTCGACAAATTTTCGATCTTGAGCATTCAAGCTCGGATCGAGGTCAAGTGACTTCTGCTGACTTGGAGCATCATTAGACCGGCTGTTGACATATTGCTTCACCTTTTTAAAGATTGCCTTCTGAGGGGTCGACATCGAGAGCTGACCCTTCTTCTTGCCTCTCTCCATCACATCCACTTTCGCCATTTGTTTGCCTTTGAACCAATTTGCATCCGAGTTCTCCGATTCGAAAAAGCGGTATTCGACATCTGAGAGCTCTTCCAGAAGCAACGCCAGCCGCTCCAGATTGATAACACCAAGTTCGTTAATATAACCACCTGCTTTTGGTAATACAGATTTGTACACTTTGAACATGAGCGCAAGTGCGCCCTCATTTATGTGTAGGTTCGGAAGATTCGGCAAAAAATCGTTACCGACGAAGAAGGCCATAAGTATAAAATCATCAATAACTCGTTCCATGTCGAAACCGAACTCCAGAACTGAAGGTTCTTTGAGCTCCTGAAACTCCAACTCCAGGTATTCTCGTACAATACAGAGATGCATCAAGTAGAAATTCTGATGTTCCAGCTCTTTTGACTTCTTCTGATCTTTGCGACCAAACGAAACCTCTTCTCGGAGCAAACAAAAATGTGGATCGTGGCTAAGCAAGCCTAACATTATGAGATCTGCATCAAGACCGTAAAGACAGTGCCTGATGTTTGGGTCGTAGTTGGGTTGAGCTTTCGCAAGCCTTATATACTCCATAATCTTGTGTTCCCCTTCCCCTGGAACTTCATGTCCGGAAAGAACAATCTCGACGCCTTGCCAGTCGACATCTTCAGAGACCTTCTTGTTGATGAAGTACTTGAGTTGTTTTGTCAACTTAGCCATGAATTCCGTTCCTACTCACATAAGCTTCACATCCACAAATGACCACAAGCGCCTGGATTGAATTTACCCGGAGTAATGCAATTGCTATCGAAGGCGTCCTCAGCAGGCATTTCAACACCCTCTCGTAGTGCCTTTTCTCTTGCGTTTTCTGCGTCCAAAGCAGTCCTAAAACGTCTCGCCCGTTGCTGGTTCATTTTGGCTCGAGGAGCCACGCCATCTATAGCCATGAAGAAGAGCTGCTTTGGTTGTATTTTCCCAAACAGGTGCTCTATGTAGTTGAAGATCTGAATAAACATCTTCTCCTCAGTCATTCGGAACGTTGCCGAATCAGAGTCGCTATGGGTGCAGTTGTGAATTATGCCATTCATGTCAAGGTAAAGGCAGTCGAATTCCGGGATTCGGTTTTCCGCTATTAGCTGCGAGATCGCCGGGTATCTCTCACTCATCCATCTAAAGAATTTAGGGACACCCATGATTGCTGCTGGGTTATGCTGTTGGAGAGGTTGCTATAAGATCTGCGTGGGAAGCGATCAGACTCGAATCGTCCTGGGGAATTTGGAAAGGGTTCCACCAAAGCAGAAATATCATACCAGCGAGATTGTCCTTCCCTCATCAGCTAATTTGCGAAAGCGTCCAAGTACTGTCAACGGAAGTCAATGAACGTAAGCGTTTATTGATCAAAGATTGAGGTTCGAGGGATGCATCGGGCAAAGCGCCTCCCCGCCTCCAATCCTTACAGTACGCGGTAAACGAATACTCGGTACGGAGTACCTTAGTATCGAACCACTACCCGTACCGCCCCCTAGTTCTAGCCTCCATGTTTACATACGCGGCTAAGGGACGATCCCGTCTAGATTGTCCCTACGGACGTACACCCGTATTCTATACTGTACCTTAGTGATTCTGAAGGAGAAGGTGCTGCAAGAACGGTTCTTCCAATTTCCTGCGCTACCAATTGCATTGCCCCTGACATTGTTCTGCATTCGCTTATAAGGCATCGTCAAAGTGCGAAGATTCAGATTTCAGGATGTAGATGTTCTCTGGCGGCCGCTCAGCCGTGCATCTCAAACGTCAAAATTGAAACAATCTTAAGGTAATCTCGCAAGCTAGAGCCGCTTCCAACGATGGAATATCAATGACGGCGAACCTTGTCGCTGATGTGGATGTGGAACAGGATCCGGGCTATCAAAGCTCTTGCTTAACTCATGCTCTCTCGCTCTTTTCTTCTGTTGCATTTCATCCCATTTTACAGTCTTTTCCCTTAAATTCCGCTCCACTGTCCCTTCAGCCAATAGCACGACCAACATGAGGTTTACCAAGATCCAACATTCTTTTGATCTCCTGGTTTTTTGTGTTGCGCTCAAGTCTTCTAATGCATTCCCGGTCAAACCACGAGGTAGGTTCCCGTCCTTCTATACTCTCAATGTTGGTCACTTATTCGGACTTCATCCACAGCATCTGCACAAGCTTTTTGGGCAGGAGCAGATATTGGTACCGTCCTACGCATGGAAGCTATTCCAGGACGTATATTTTACAACTTCGATGGAACAACAGTCAAAGACCCTATTCAGACTTTGGCAGACGCAGGTGTTAATGCTTTCCGTGTTGAAACTGCACGAGGCCAGTGCCTAGGGCCAACTAAATTCAGTAATACTCCTAGCACACTCGATGATGAATCATACTATAGGCTTGATTTTGGGTGCATCGACACCGGTGTCAAAACCGCCCAGCAGGCCGTGGCTCAGGGTATGAAATTCGTCTTGACCATCAATCAAGGCGCAAATATTTCTGCAGAACAGGAACACTACAACTACCGACAAATGATTGATGCTGTCCAGATCGAGACGAAGCGCCAGCTTCAACCTTTCCTGGACGCAAAGTTGCTTCCTGATATCATCCTTTTGGAGAATGAAGGTACCGACGGTTTCCTCATGCAAGAAGAAACCACAGGTCATGTCCGCGGCACCAAAAACGGCAAGGAGGTCAGCGCTGCCACATTAGAACGTGAGCTCTGCGGCGATATTCCCACCGGCAATCTGGCATCCTACCCACAACTAGCCGGCTACTACAAAGCCGAGATCCAAGCCTGTAATGAAGCCATCACTACAGCCGGAATCTCGACTGCATCTGTACGCTACGGGCTCCACTCTCATGGCCAGTACGTGCAATGGAAGGAAAGCCTCGTCCACGGACCCGAACCTCTCAGTCAAAGCACGCTCAAAACAGAAGCGGGTACAACCTGCGACTTCAGCTCCGTGATACCCGCCGACCTCCTTCGCCAGAACGCCTCCGACCTCCTCACCATCCTCGGCTTCTCCGCCTACGCAAACCCCATGACCCCAACAGACATCAACTCTACTGCGAGCTATCAAGCAAGCCTAAGCCGTCTCAACGAAACGCTCTACCAATTCCAAACCTACGCCGAAGCCTACGGCAAACACACCGATGGCCCCTTCAGCGGGCAATACAAACTACAAGGATTGGGGGTTGAATACGCGAGCTCCTTCCCCTACGAGCAAGTTCCGCAGCAGATGGCGCATACGCGCCTGATGTGGAAGACGGTGAAGAAGTACAGCGCCTTCTTGGGCATGATGTGGTGGGAGCCTTGGTACTGTAATAACCATTGGGAGGGAGGGAATGCGACGCTGTCTCACAGGATCGAGCGGCAGGGGGTTTCGGGGGAGGCGCCGACCGATACATTGAGGTCTTGGGGGGAAGCGGCTGTGTCGTCTTGGAAGTGGGGAGCGAAATATTGAGTATTGAATATGGACACATGGTGGCCGTGGGGGCCTAGCTATAGGTAATTTATACACGTATTGAACATACGCCCATGGAATTGACTGGGCGACTTCCTGTGTTTAATCTTGTTTTTCATCTTCATCCATTCGAGACCTGCACCTATTCAACCCTTCCGGGACTCGGACATTCTCAGTCTTGAGTTAACCGGTGTTATCCCCTTAAGATAGATGCGAGAATGCCACACGTAGTGGCGACCTAGCCCTCCATTTTTGAACGGTCTTTTCGTCTCGTCGAAGCAAAGGGCGCGTTCGACGAATTTTCACGATTGTAATATTAACTAAGAGCACTCATTCAGACTCAGTCGTAGATGTCTCATGTATTAGGTTCGAAACTGTTTTAATTATCATATTATGATGCGAAGATTCAGAAAGTGTTGATGTTTCAAAACTCAGCGTCAGAGTTCAACGATTGCCAATTCTTGTTCTTGATCTCAATCATGAGTTCCTGACTCATTTATCTCACGAACATTAAGCAACACTCCGTATGAATAAAATGTTTGACTGTAGTCTTTGAAACGACACTGGTGTTATCATTGAATCCGGTGAGATAGCTGAAAAACGTCTACTTAAAGTCTTCGTCTTTTCTGGGAGGGTGGACATGTAGTGGTTCCCTAGAGTAAAGGGTGATATCCTTCGGTATGTCAAGATACCATACTTAGGGTACTTGGTGATCCGACACGACATGTTGAGAACTCTGATCTCGGTACGAAAAGGCTGGGACTTTTCCTTCTTGGCAGGCTGTATACTACTTTTCGGACGCTGCCACCCTGGTAACATTAGATCCCAAATGCAAGGGCGAGGGCATCGCAAGTACAAAACCCTCGCCAACCTTCGAGTCCTCATATATCACATCGAATTCCATTCCATAAAAGAGTTTTTGCGGAAAGATGATTTGTATAGATTGTAGCCCGACGTTTATGGCGCACTTACCCGACGCAGCGACTGCGTTGACGAATGCGCCTGTCCCGGTGGAGTCGAACTCCGCTGCGGTTGCTAGGCCATCCATGAAGGCGGTGAAGATACCTGCAGGCATGATTCGGGCGGTATCCAGTATATATCGGATCTTGAACTTGGGGTCTCCATCATCGATGACGGTCTCTGAGTGGGCTGAGGTGGTGCTGTGCAGGTCATTCCCTGGCGTAACGTCCGAGGTGGTATTCAAGTCACCGTAGCTGCCGACGGAACAGAGAGTGTCGTTCGCGGAGAGGCTATCTGAGGAAGCAGATTTGTGCTGCATCTTCAAAAACCCAATTAATCGACCGTGCAAGAACAGGCCGGTATAGACCTGGGGGACATGCTTCAGATCCTAGTAGTACTGTATCACACTCTGGTGCCGTCTTTCATAGAAAGGAAAGAAAAATAAGGCTTACGAATGTGCTATTCATGTTTGATGTGCATCTATCTATTTCCTCACGATGACTCTCAGATTCGAATGCTCGTTCCCTTGATCGAAAACGATTTGTGAACGATTTGATTCATATTATGAGACATCATTAACTGTCTGTTGTTGCTGTCGCTAAGTTATTGACGACATGAGACTTTCTTCAAGCGAAGTATCACGACTTGCATTAAGATGCGGGTCAACAATGTTGAACTGTCTTCCGATCATTCTGTTCCGGCTGAGCAACTTCCGTGTTGCTTGACGTAATATCGTAGGAATTCTGAGAAGACATCTTCGTCTTGGGAATACAGAAGAAGCTCAAGTCGAGATAGGTCCAGAGCCAATTCCCCGTGCCAAAGCATTTCGGCTAAACCTTTCTACCGTGGGTTTGTTACCGATGTAACCATTTTTTTGGGTCATTCACCTTTCCATTGAGACATTGCTTTGCCGTCGCTCTTTTGTTGAGATTGAATTTCAGCAGTTCTTCAATTAGGAGTTCCGTTGTTGTATCGATGCCGTATTCGTAGTCCCAATCCATGGCCTTGTACGCGGTAGCCTTATATCAATATTGTGATGGTCGCTTTTGTCCTCGTGGAAGACCTACTCGTGTTCCATCACAACAACCCTCAACGACCGTATGTCTGTCGCATTTATTCTCATAAGATCTACCCAAACCTCTTGCGCGGTGACTTGGCAGGATGGAAACCTGCTCCGCAAGTGCCGAAATCGGCGAGCGAAGAAGCGGTCAGGGACACCGTTGCATCCATCAAATCAGGGACACGGTGTGAATCGCAGAGCCTAAGTGGCGGGCTGTGAAAGGGGAAGGTTTAGGAGCAGCCTACTGGAAGGTAGTGGCGTCTCAGGCGTTCAAGGATGCACTCTTGAGTGGATATTTACATACTGTAGATGCTCTGGAACCATCTTCGTCTTTTCCCTGTATAACTTAAACTTGACCTCGGCGGTGAAGTCTTGAGCTTCGAGATAGATCGTTAACCCGTCCTCCATAAGATCGTTGTATTCTCCGTAACCGCATCTGATTATGCGGTGAGAAGAAAGGAAGATCGGCGACTTTTTTAAAGGTCTGACGTACGAGAAAGAAACATAGATCGGCATTTGGTAGACAAGCTGGTGGTTGCGTATGGTGAACATACGGACGATGAGGATATTTGCCACCAATGCTTGATAAATTTCTTTCCAACTACTTGTTCCTTCCACATATTTTCGCGCTGAGCGGCCTCGACTCGTTTCTCGTTGGGGCTTTAGCAACTTCTACGCGTACAGACAATCCATGATCTAGAAAACAAATACAGCGAGATGAGCGAGCACAAGTTCACGGGGTCTTTGAGAAGCTGAGCGAAGAGATGAGAGCGAGCAAAGCATCGAGTGCAGCAACAGCGAGAATTGTCTTAATCCTCGCGTGTTTTTCCAGCAATTGCAGCTTGTCAATGTTTCGGAATATCCATCAAGTTTTAACATGGAGATATACTGTACAATCCCAGAGAAGAAATTCGTGTTCATAGAGTTTCTGCCTGTCTCGTCTCAACACAATTTCGGCAGAGTCATGAATCTGATGTGTTTTCGAAGCGGACTGGACTAGCAATTTCGAGTGGTGATTTCCGTGTTCAGTGGGAAGAACGTATCTGTAAAGCAACAGGGTGTATGTGTGAGGAAGCGGGTGTACACGTGAGGAAGCGAGCTGTACAACGGCTTCTTGAGACTCTCATGACGAAAAGACCAGAACTACCGAACGCTTACCTTCGTTACGGGCAATTGCAGTATATCTGTCGCACGACCACTTGACTCGAAATGTCAAGGGCTCCTACATATCCAAATCAGGCGTAACAAAAGGGTCATGACCTGTACTTAACCTCATCAATGTTTTTATTTTTGAACCATGAGTTCTTGAGCCCTGAGTCTTTTTGCTCAGAAGAAGCAATTAAGAGAGTTGGATTTTTTGTTGGATCGTCAGGTGTCTCCTGCGATGTTTGATTCAGTGTTGGACGATTCGAAGAATGAGTCTCAGGTATGGGTCCACTAACGTGCAGGGCTGCCGAGAATCTCGCACCTTACTTTACGGTATTGCTTCTCATTTTCATTCTTCAGATATCCCCATTCCCGTTTCCCAAATCTGCATGCTTATCGCCGTCAGCTTGCGGCGTTTGCACCATGCTTCTTAGCTCCACAGTGTGCCGTCAAGTCAAGCTTCCTGTGTTTTGTCCGCTGTAGATCCTATTAGCGCTTTCTTTTCAGAATCTATAAGATTGGCAAAGGTCTCGTTGAATGGTTCATTTGCCCTTGTTCCCCCGAATCGTTCCACCATCCCGAGACTTCCAAGAGCCAAAAATGATTCACATCCCTTCGCAGCCCTCATCACGTGACCGTCTAGCTCACCTTATTTAACCGAATGCGCATGCGGGCTTCTCGTCCTCCTTAATTTCTCGGTCCCTAGAATACTAAAAGATGCGAAGCAGGTCACTCGCCGATCGTCCTCGCTGCGCTCTCCACCGTCAAAACCTTTCTTTCCGGCATCGCAGCACATAACGCAAGCATTACCTTCGCTCACTGCCCGTTGCCCCCCAGCTTGCTTTATTCTTAAGCTGCGAAATCATCACATCTTGGCCTTTAACTTCATTCCAGCACCATGCCCAAATATCTCCTATACAGTCGCATATTTCTGCAATAGCTTTGAACTCTCGTTCCTTAAACTCTTGTGCTCCATACAATCACCTCCGCGACGTCTCTTTCCCATCCTCTCCCGAATCTTTTGCAAGCACGAAGCATAGGTTAGACATGTCACAAATAGCTATATTTGGACCTTGACACCACTACCGCCTCAACGTTCTCGCCGCCTCTCTATATCCTTGTCGTCTAAGACTCAGGAAGCCAACCGACCAACGTATTGTCAGTCCTAATCTCTCCTCTTCAGCAAACTACCTCCCGGGATTGGACAACTTATATTCTTTTACGTTCTTAGAGGAAAGACAGTAAACATATATACAGACACTCTTGGGGCTGGGCCACTTGACATGCCTAGAGCCATATTACCCCAATTTCAAGTCACATGAGTGCTGGGTCATCAAATTGAATCACTCGAGGGTATCGAGTCTATCTTATCTTTGCAGTAATGAGATGTGGTACGGTGCGAGGGATGATTTGCTAAATTCATTGCAGACATGCCGTTAGGTCTACTCGGAGGGCATTGATTTACTTTACTCAAGAAATACCTTCGATATGGCCACCCCCGGAAGTATAGCCTTGCTTGCCGACCCGGTGCTTCCGCATCGTCAAAGCAGATACGGTCGATAGATATGTCAGGGTCTTTTTCACCTTTTCAAACAAAGCATGAGTGGGACAGATGTTGGTTGATACTATCTACCATGCAGAATTTAAATCATCTATGGATCCAGCTCTGGGACGAGTCTGATCTGATAACTAGTACTCTTGAAGAGGAGATGCTTGGGCCAGCTTGGAGCATAATACTAGTCCAGAAGTGGAACATTATCACATCATGGAGGGATAGTGGGGCTGACTTTGACGTGGCACCATTATGGCTTGTGAGACAACTCAGTGAATGAACGGTGAGAAGCTCTATGCCTACGGTTCTAGACATGAAACTGCCCCTGTCTGTCCAAGACCTGCAAGCGTCTCTTACTGTTTTACGCTCTGCATTCTACCCGAGGTACAACAAGAGGTTCTCTACCGGCTATCTGATGAAGTACGATGTTAACTGAAGGCCGAATCCTGTCAGAAGATGATTTGTTATATTTATCCGCTATAGTACAAACGTCGTTGTAGTCTTTTGAGTGTGTAAATCCTTATGAGACTGGGTAAGGTAGGGCTGGAGACTCTCTATCCTTAATAAAGACTGCTGAATTCGATCTTACCCAAAGCTTCAAAAATTGATGAATTAAAAATATCTCGAATTAACGAAGCTTCCCATAGATATAAATAATTTAATATTTAGCGATGAAAAGACGAACATTTCCTGTTACACGACTCAATAAATCTGAATACTTCGTGTCAGAAATAGACTTAATTTGCTCGTTGAAAATCGAGTCGACAAGATAAAATACATGAAGAGGCAGGTTTCGATTGCAGAACCCTTGCGGGGAATTGCGCTTGCACACTAATATCCCACCTAAGCAGATGGTATCTGGGCTATGGAGATAACCACAACGAGACATCCAGGTTTCCGCGTGGTGGCTGCAAAGCACCCACAAAGACAAGCCGTCAGACTCAAGCTTGTGGTTATCCTATCTATCTCTCTCATTGAGCGTTTCAGGAGTGACTTGATAATCGGCACAGCCAAGCCAGCCATTGATGCCATGGCGCTCGAAACCCCACGCTATGAAGTGGATGACGCAGATGTATCCAGTCGAGCGGTGGAATTCAACCCAAGGGGCGAAGATATTAACGCACTCGGCCGATTGAAGAGAGTGTGATCCATGTGGGAATCCTTCGCCCAGATAAAAACACCAAGACTTAGATCTTTGCCCACGGCTTCCCATCCGGCTCGACCTTCGGTTAAACAAGTCACAGCAATCCTCCGCAGGCTCTCCAATATTTCTTGAAAGCTTGCGACGTCACTCTTTTGCAACCGACGAGGGGCTTCCTCCGACAGCAGCTCCGTGAAGTCTGACAAAATCCCAACAGCAACGCTGCATGTGGCGATGGTGTATCGTCGAGGAGTCCGCATCAGGGGTGATCGCGTACGCTGAGGGGTGCTAACGTCGAGGAACTCGAACCTTCGGGAGCCATAAATATCGAAGTCGGTGTGAAGGAAGCGTGCAATGGCTTCTGCACAATCATCCCCATCGAGACCTGGGGCGAGCCAATCCATAGTCCCAACGCAAGCAGTTCTTTCATTGGCGGTACTAGGCTGCAAGTATAGGCCTTTATCTGTTGTTGGAGTTTTCAGACTAACCGCTACGCCCGATCCGAACAGCGGCAAGAAAGCTGCAATGATGAGCATCGCCGAGAAATAACGAAGCCGGAGTCGAGGAATCGTCATGTTCAATAGACGACGAGTGAACGATTTCTGATGGAAGGAAACCAGTGCAAGGCGCGCAATGATGCCATGTATATGAGGGCATCGTCGCTTCTACGGAGGTTTCGCTGTTTCATTTCAGCCGATAAACAACAGCCATGTTAGGCGCCTTTGCATCATGCGCTGAGCCTCTTGATCGCGTAAGTAAGTAGGGATTGCGGGTTATTATCTTCAGGAGGATGATCGTTTGTGTATTCTAGGACATGTTCTTGATATACTATTTCCTTTTCGGGCCTTTGAGAGCAGACGTGCCGTCTGATGGCGAAGCAAAAAAAGCAAGCGTCTGTGTGTGGGTTATGTAGGGTAAGAGACATCTCAAAGAAAGCTCCCCAGCGTGCCAGCCTAACGCAAAGGACGGGAGCTTGATGCCAGTAGGGATCCATTACAGTTGTACCGTCAAAGTGCTGTCAAAAGGAAGCTTAAATCATGCATCAGGTTTCTGATATTCTAAACAAGCATTCAAGGGAGGTGGATTCCGCCAAAAGTGAGGCGCAATGGAACGTTTTGCGCTGTCTCAGGAAGGATCTAGGCCTGCTGCTGTGTCTAGTAATGCACCATGTTGACTGCGACTTATCAATTGAGCCTTCTCCTATTTTAACAATTTTGATGCTCAATTTGCATGCTACTTCTTATTATCGAAGGCAACGCACATGCTGTTGTAATATCTTCACTGTAGCATGCTAGGTCTCGGTGGTAATCCGTTAAGTACGTGATTGTCTCCACCACCTTCGCGTCTACATACCCCCTGGCCTGACATTCCTCGCAGCAAGAACGTCATCCGACAGCCCTCCAAGACTTGGTTTCTTGACGTGTACCTGACCCGATCAGAAGTGCCCAACAACATTGATGATACTGGCTCAGTCGGACAAACAGTTCAGTCGCGCACCGTACTATAAATAGATCTAAGATTAATTTACCCTAACCCTAAGGAAATTAGTACTAGTTGAGCGACTGAGCCCTATTCATGTCCAGAGACCACTTCAATAATATTCAGTTGATGTCCCCTGGATTGTCATCCCCAACGTAGAAATACAGTGCTGCTTCCGGACGGCGCCATGCTAGTTGTGCGACAGACACAGACCTCTGACACCGTCAAATATAAGGATTCCTGCATCTAATCAGGCCTGGTTGTAGAAAAGCTCAAAGCTCGGGCTGCTGGTCTAGTATTGTAGGTACTGCACCTCCGTAACTTCGTAAGTATCGCTAAGTAAATCTCTACATAGGCGCCTCCAGCAAGGGTCCTTCATCTGAGGACACCCAACCACCGCACCTTTCGAGCTGGCTTCTTTTTATTCCTTACTAACTTCAAGCTTCAGTATGTTATTGCCTAATAATCGTCGCTAACACTTAATACTTTGTTCCAGAATCCATCGGACGTTTCTGATTCTTGCGCCCGTATCATCTACTTATGTCAATCTCATTAGAAAGATCTCCCGATGAGATGCTTCTTCTCATCGTTAGCGATATTGAGGAGAGAATCTCTCTCCGTAATCTCATTGTCTGTTCCAACCGATTTCGAAGTCTTACCCTTCCTCAGCTATACATCCATGTCAGCATCGTCAATGAACCCGCCGACGACAGCCGCAGACGCCCTCGAGATTCCACCTACCCTATGCTCTGGAAACCAGGCATTGCATCGCTGGTACATAGCTTCACGATGCGGAGTGGGTGCGATAAGCGAGCTGCTATCAGTGCCCCAGCCATCAAAAATAGCAAGTGAAAAAATGGCATGAACGAGGTTTTGGGCAAGGCCATCCACGCATCCTATCAATCTGATGAAAAGAGATAACATGGACTAGTAGATTAAAAGAAGGAGATCTTACAGAGCGCGAGATGCACTTCTTTCGCCACTGCTCCCGCACTCACGAACCTGCAGCGTCTGGACTTGGCGGTACATGACGCGGAGTCGCCATGCTCCGCGAAAATGGTCAATAGAATCGGGCAAAACGTTCGGTCTTCTGTTGCCCAACCGGCGCTCATTGCCCTTACCGAAATCTTTACCACCAATCGAGGACAAGTACGCCATGGACTGTAGCATCATAGCACCTTACTTCCTTCGACCATCCCTTTGCGGATTATATGGGCATAAGATAGGAAGCAATAACGATGATTATCACCTGGCCGTAGCCGCGCTAGAATCCGGTACATCATCTCTCACTCATCTGGATTTACAATACTGTATGGTCAACCAGCCCGACATCATTAGCATTGTTCACATCTGTAAAGCCCTGAAAATTTTCATCTACGCGCGGTTACGGCCACCTATCATATAGCGATTGCAGCACCACGGCAGTACGCAAGGCTCTTGTACCCACGGAAAACAGTCTTGAAAGCCTTTGGCTTTATGGTTGCCCCGGGAGAATATTCTGGGATGATGGTGATGGTTTTGCTGTTATCACGTCCTTTGCTCGCTTTCGAACTCTCAAAAATCTTAGGGTCGGGTTACTTATACTCTTTGGCGTACATGTCAACGACAGCGGGGACGAGGAATATAACCTAGACGAGGAATATTATTGGAACGAAAACTGCATCATAGATCAGGGTCCCTGTCATCTTATTGACATGTTGCCCTCTACGCTCGAGACGTTTTATCTCACTCGCTGCAATGGCAGGATAAGTCTCCTGCTGATACATCTTAAAAAGTTACTCAAGTTGAAGAGCGAACGGACACCCCGTCTTTAGAAAATCACCTTTGAAACAACCTTTGACTTAAAGCCGTACAGTTTCTCGAGACTAGACGCTCTAGCTGAGAAAGTAGGTGTCGATCTATGTAAAGTTGATACGAGCTTTCCTGTGGGGGAATAGGTTAGTAGGGATTGGGTATGAACGAGGATATATTCTGGGCTCCGGGGTTGGATGGGATGCTGAGCTGATCGAGGAGCAAAATGCTGTGTCCCATTAAGCTGGATGCTCGGTTGCCTTACTGCCTGTTCTCCACTGTTCCAATCCCACCAGTCTTGTAAAATGGGCTCGAGTCAAGCGGGGTGGGGAATCTTAGTCTCGTTTACAACTTTGAATGAGAAGGAAGGAACAAGACAGCTTGAAAACACCATTCTTCGAATTTATGCCGCTGCGGAGCCATAATACTTTAATGGGCGCAAAGTGGGACCAACAGTCTGGGTAAGGGATGTTGCAGGTTTCTTTGTCCATGGCTATACTACACAATTGTAGGAGGGACTAGGAGATGGTTCTAGAAGGAGGTTCTTGGCCCTGAGAAGGACATCGGTGACCCAGAACGCGGGCATGAATAGCCTTCGCGGCGCTGAGAAGGCCTAGCAACTATTCGGACATACAGTATCCATGCTCATCATGTCTAACAGCAACTTAGAGTGACACATCCCATCAAAGATATCAACATTGTCTCTTCGACGCCCCAAACTTCTGCAACAAAACCTGACTATAGTTTACCTTGAACGAATTTCCATTATGTTCTCAGGATAGTTCACCTGACCGCCAAACGCCAAACTTCAGGTACTTTACTATCTACAAAGTGCCACTTTACTTTCCTTGGCCAGAGCCAGTGGCGATAGATTAGATCGTTAGAGAGCTCTACTTCATAAGCGCTCTTCCTACTCTCTACCTACCTAAAACCGGTTTCTTCTTGGCGCGCCGTTACATACTCTATTGGGAACGGTTGGTACTTCAGGGATAACTGTGAGTCGGTCTATTCCGCATTTTCCAGACGCTAAAAATAGCAAAAGGGATCTGGAATCAGACGCGTCCTCACGTGCACACAAAGTGCCCGCGCCTCGTTGTCGCGGAGATTTGAACCCCTGCAATACTGAACATTCGGCAACGTTTGGGCTCTTTAAGCATTAATCTTTCCGGAAGTACATAGGTCAGATTAGCATTCAAATCAGAGACCTCAAATTCTCCACTCCCTGTCGACGTAGAAACCTAGCTTCTTCATGAGACATGGAGGACGACGACAACGATGACCAAAGTCTGAGCCCCGACCTTATCGCGGACCTGTTCAATAGCTGACCGTCAATTGCTCATATAGTGAATTTGGAGGAAGAGCAAGAGGATGAACAAATGCAGGAGAAGATCATAAATGAAGAATACAAGACCTGGAAGAAGAATGCGCCCTTTCTCTACGACCTAATGCTGAGCACCGCGCTTGAATGGCCTACACTTACAACCCAATGGCTTCCAGACATACAATCGTAGTTTTTCCAAAGTTCAAACAAATGGTATGATACTAATAAACCATAGCGTTCCTGACAAAGACTACTGCACCCATCGACTCTTGCTTGGTACACACACTTCAAACGAAGCGCAGAATTATTTACAAATTGCCCATGTGCAGCTACCAAACCTTGTCACACTCGACGCTACAGATTACGATGAAGATCGCGAAGAAATCGGTGGTTACGGAGGGGGAGCGGCCAAGAAGACTCCAGTCATGGAAGTCAAATTCCACATCGTGCAAAAGATTGACCACGAGGGGGAAGTAAATAAGGCGAGGTATCAGCCTCAAAATCCGAACATCATTGCGACTATGTGTACAGATGGAAGAGTCATGATCTGGGATAGAACAAAACACCCTAGCATACCCACGGGACAAGTGAATCCTCAGATGGAGCTTCTTGGCCACACCATAGAAGGATTTGGTTTATGCTGGAACCCACACGAGGCAGGCCATCTAGCCACTGGAAGTGAGGATAAGACGGTGCGATTATGGTAGGCAACTGCATCTCCAATAACATCCCAGCCGCTGATTACAGTAGGGACATAACAAAGTTCACGTCCAACAACAAAGCAATCCATGCTGCTAGAACTTATACACACCATACCGCCATTGTAAACGATGTCCAATATCATCCTCTGCACGCTTCACTCATTGGTACCGTCTCAGATGACCTAACTCTCCAGATCCTTGATGTGCGCAATCCCACGACGACAGCGTCAGCGACACAAGCTGTTGATGGGCATTCAGATGCTATCAACGCCTTGTCATTCAATCCAGCATCAGAATATATCCTGGCAACGGGATCGGCAGACAAAACTATAGGCATTTGGGACTTGCGAAACCTCAAATCCAAGCTGCACCCTCTAATAGGTCATGATGACTCAGTTACATCTTTGGCATGGCATCCTTTCGAAGAAGCCATACTAGGGAGCTCAAGCTACGACCGGCGTATCATTTTCTGGGATCTCAGCCGTATGGGTGAAGAACAAACCCCCGAAGATGCAGAAGATGGCCCGCCGGAGTTGTAAGTACCAGATAAGAATCGGACTTGAATGGAATGCTAATTATTCTCTCAAGGCTTTTCATGCATGGTGGCCATACAAACCGTATTGCGGACTTTAGTTGGAACATGAACGACCCTTGGGTCTTATGCAGCGCAGCGGAGGACAATCTAATACAGGTATGGAAGGTAGCAAATGCCATTGTAGGAAAAGATGCAGATGATGTACCTATCGAGGAACTGGAACAATGAAATGCACGAGCACCATGACCTCCGCTTGTGTAAGGTATTGAATAATATAGTGAGCCATATAGCCAAGGCGACGTGGTAGTAGCTGGAGGTAGAGAGCACGGGATTGCTCTCCCCATTTCATGTATTAGTTGAGCGACATTTGAATGGATACGGCTGTCTCCTCGGCGCTCAATGAAAGACTTGCAGACACTTGCATGTTCATCGAGGAAGATACCTTATTGTTTATACATAAAATATGATACCACAAGCAAGAAAGGTAGATAAACCCGGTAATGTACTGTACCGTCAGCAAGTGTCGGATTGTTTCTGACCGCTCCGGGTAATCAAACTTTCTCTGACCATGGCGTGACACCATTAAGCAAACATTTTCTCTATATATCTATTATGTTCTACATGCTTATTGCTGCTCTTTGACCTCATCAGTAAATGGCCTGCCCTCTGTCAGCCAAATCCGAGGGCTTTTAGTTAGAGCAGGGAAGGCAGAAAAGGGCTAATCTTCAAGTATGGATCCCCCACCGTCGGCTCCTAAGCCGAAGTCTGTATTGCCATCTCACCTCCTTAACGGCGGCTCACCATTGCGTTCCTCAAGGCGCCCCTCAGTTGGTCACAAAGAGCGAGCAAGGCTCGCAGCTTCAATAGTCGCCTCACACCAACCAATACCACCAATCGCTCTTCGTACTTTGGCAGACCCAGTTGTCAATGATCACGAAGATGACTCAGATGGCGCATCGAAGCCTTCAGCAATCCCGAATGGGCTTTCGGAGCTGGAAGTAGAAGCTAGGGATCCTAGGGATAAAGCACCGCCTACCCCTCCACCTTCAGATCGACCGGCTAGTCCGTATACCTTGAACCCCCCAATCGATTTTGATGGGTTAAGCTGGCCAAGTGAGTACCCCTAAGACTTCACGTTCAAGGATATCTCTGAAGCTTATGCATAGGTCTCGGGACAAGAGAACGCTTAGAAGCTACTCCTCAGCAAGCAGAGGAACGTCTGCGGAGGCTAGAAGGTGCTATTACAACCATACTTGAATGCATTGGTGAGGACCCAGAACGTGAAGGTCTCCGGGGTACACCAGAAAGATCCGCAAAGGCTATGCTTTTTTTCACCAAAGGCTATGAAGAGAATGTGCGGGATTTGGTCAATGGAGCTGTTTTCCATGAAGACCATGATGAGTTAGTGATTGTAAAAGACATTGAAGTCTTTTCTTTATGTGAGCACCACATGGTTCCATTTACAGGCAAGGTGGGCTACTTCTCCATGCCCTCCTATTCAGTTTGGCATTGATTATTGACCTTTCTTCCAGATACACATCGGATACATCCCCAATCGGCGAGTCTTAGGACTTTCTAAGTTGGCGCGGCTTGCAGAAATGTTCTCACGCCGACTTCAAGTCCAGGAACGGCTGACGAAGCAAGTAGCACTTGCCATTGCAGAAGTTCTGAAACCTCAGGGTGTAGCCGTTGTAATGGAGTCTAGTCACCTGTGCATGGTCATGAGGGGAGTACAAAAGCCTGGAGCAACTACGACCACGAGTTGCATGCTCGGTTGCATGCGGTCGAGTGCGAAAACACGGGAAGAATTTCTAAGTCTATTAAATCGAAGATGATCTTTGCTGTGTTCTGCTATGTCAACACTCTATCTCGGTTAATGGAGTTGAAATGTTTGGTAGGGGAGCATACTGCAAGCATTGACTGGAGTTGACGGTGTTCATCCACTACGTCAAGACCAAGTGCTGGAGCGACGACACCCTGGCGGCTATCTCATCTCTCTTTGACCAGTGGTTTGCCGTTCAACAGGCACGGGGTTCCTCTGCTGTATAAAAACTACATACTAGCAATGGTTGAATCGTGCATAAAGATAATACATACTACCTTAGTAGACCAACCATGGACGAATATCATCATGGGCCACTTGCATGCTCGCAACCCACCACACCGAGATATCAGACTGCTTGATTTATACATCAAAGATCTTGCAATGGCAAGGTATCAAGTCACATGCCTGAAAGTTATGTTTCAGATTCACATGACAGTGTTGCTAAGGCATCACATCACACTAAGTCAACAATACTGCTCCTTTGGACAATAGAACGTCAACAAGCCCAGTTTGTACAACAATATATCACATGTTCAAAACTTTAGCTGCGTTCTTTCTTAACATACATTTCTCATTCACCTCTTATCCTGATACAATGCAACAGTATTAAGATGTCGCTCCACCGGGTTCGTCCGTTCAGAGCTATCCGAATGTATTTAGCGGATTGGAGACAATACTAACATCTCAACGTCCACTCATATAATTCACGTTCCGCCTCTAGCCAACGATGGCTCTCCCTCTGAGTAAAATACTCAATGACACCAACAAGTCACCACGGCGGAAGCGGAAGCGGAAGCGTGTGGATTCTGACGATGAAGACAACGACGACGCCTATCCATTCGGCTCAGATCTCGACGCCCCACAGACGCCAATCAAGGTCCATGCGAGGTCCCCCGCTGACTATCAAGTGAACCACGACGGAGGGAGGACCGCGAAATACAGCCTTAAACCACCCCTAACCTTCTCTCCCCAAAAAGGTTCTCTTTACAACCGGCGCGCCAGCAGATCCCCCACTCGTGTCCCAAATCTCCCAACACCACCCCTGAGCCTACCTCGCCCCCCCGGCTTCCGGTTTCCCTCCCCTTCTCCACCAACCCCTGAGCTTGACTTGCGCGAATTCAGCGTCTTCAAAGCCCTCCTCAAGCACCCGGATCTGACATTCGAAATGACCAAACATCTGGACATTGAGGACCTTATTTCCCTTTACGCCATCAGTAAGGACTTCCACATCCTTGCCAACACCTGCTTCACGACCATGATCCTCGGGCAAAGCGTTGGAAAAGCAGCAGAGTCCAGTCGGACGTTCATTTTCAAATGTTACAAAGACCTCTGCACGATCGACCCCGCCGCTCGTCCCAATGAGAGTGTCGTCGCTCGCCCCAGGGAAAGCGGCCCCTTGACGAATGCTGCAAGCGTCACCGGTCTTACGTCGATCGCGGACGAAAGCATCCGCAGCGTCCCCTCCTTCCGCTGGCTCCGCATGGTTCTCTATCGCGAATCGGTCGTCGGAGGCATCCTCGGTTGCTTAGCAGCAGAAGGTCACCAGCTCCCCAAGCGGGCAAGCTCGGTGCTCAAGAAGTTATGGTTCACCCTCGACATCAGCGACAACGCACGTAGAATCGGGTTGATGCACAACAAGCGGTTCTGGGGCAACAAGGACCTCTTCATCGCCACCATGTTCTTCTTGAAACTGGACATGCGTCTCACAGATCCCATGACCGGCAACGGGGAGACGGGGTTGCGCAAACTCCTCTTGGCCCAGCGCAGTCTCACAACCCTGCTGCACGCCCTGCAACGCCGCACTTTGACCTCGCAACTCGAACTCCTTCGCCTCATCATCCAGCACCATTACAGGCCCCCTCGCAGCTTAAACGGCCAATCCGTGTGTGGTATCCCGGCTGGAGAGATCGGAAAATTGCAGTACGAGGGATGGGGTGTCGGAAAGCCGAGCCTGTTCATCCCGGTGGAGCAACTGGTGATGAGAGAAGCCGTGAGAAGGGGTTTGGGGCTTGAGCGATACTTTATGGATATGATGTTGCACGGGTACATAGACAAGAACACCTGGGAGGATGTATGGACCCCTAAACAAGTGAAGGCGCGCAAGGCCAGAGAGCGTGAAGAGGCGAGGCAGAGGGGTGAAGAGGTTGAAGGGGGTGAGTCTCCGGAGAGGAAGAGGGATGCCGAGGGGAGTGATAGTAGCGACGAGGAGGAGGAGGAGGAGGAGGAGGAGGGGGAGGAAAGTAGTGTGGAGGAGTTGGATGATGGTGTTGGGGAGATTAATTGGGAGGGTTGTGATATTACTTCCGCCTAAGAGCTCCGTTCTGTGCTGCTGGGCAATTGGGTAGTGGCGGATGAAGGAAGTTGTCGGGAATCTCGAAATCATGCCTGGTATTCTTTCGGGCCGCCGTAAGTCGCTAAGTCTATAGATCAGTCAGGTACAGGACGTCACCGGATTAGTGAAGGTCATCATGGGTATAGCACCAGTGGCAAAGGAAAACAAGAAGTTCGAATGCAGTATTCGAAAACCCCGATCTGTGGATACCAACACTCGTGTTATGGTGTCTTTGAAGCGTGCAAGGACAACGTCGAGTTTAATTCTTGGATTGTAAAGAGAGGGGAAGCTTACTGTTACTAACACTGAGCGGCGAAGATTGAACGTACAGCTTCAAAATAACCCATAAGATCAAAACACCATGGCGTCCCTCCATAAAACCCTTATCCGACCTATCCCAAAAAGTCCTCATTCCCAACCTATGAGTTTCCTAAACCCATGGTGACCTAACGTTCCTCTGCTCCATCCCCCATGCCTCATTAAAACCAGAAACATGCCTTCTTTGCTCTCGTAACCCCTTCGTACGCTTCCGCTCAATCATTTCAAGACCAAAACCATCCCTTCTTCTTCGCCTGCTGGGCAATTCCTTCTCCCCTATACTTCTTCGAGGCGTCCTTAGCTTCGCCAACTAGGAATGGCTGGGCTGATCCAGGACCCTCCGCCTGCAATCCATGGGACGTATGCAGCGTCTCCGTGCTCTCTTCCCGTCCATCCGCGAACCTCTTCTTCAACGTGACTCTTGTATGTACACTGCCATCAGGAAAGGTGTTGCGCTCAGTGGTGGTGAGGGTGGAGATGATGGCTGGGTTGGGATCGTCTGCTGGTATTGACGCAGCGGGGGTTTGAGAGGTAGTGGGACTGGAGTTAGACGTAGGTGTGGAGGCTGGCGGGGAAGGCGTCGCCTGAGGGTACTGGGTGCCTAGAAAGCGTTCGTAAAGGTCCAACTCTGTAATTTCGTCCGGTCCAGTCCCGTTCTCAGGATTTGTTGCATCTATCGTCTCCCTGTTTCCTGGATTGCTCCCATATATCTCTAACGATTTTCCAACCCTATCTCTCCATTCTCCAAATGATCCTCTTTCAGACTTCTCCCGATCCGGCAAATCTCCTTTGATCTGTACGCCCGTTAGATCCTCAAACGCGCGTCGCCATGCCACAGGGCGGTCCTGCAAACTAAAATCGTGCTCGAGACGGAGAGGAGAGTAGGGGCTCCACAGCACATAGCCGAATATGGGCCCGCCAATGAGGCGATTGAGGTGGGAGGAGACAGTTGATGGAGTAGAGTCATACAAAGGGTTGTTTGAGGATGGCTGGGGCGTCTGGTTCCGAAGAGGGACTTCTTGATCGCCCGGACGGTAGGGACATCTCATGGCTTCTTGTTCATATCCACTCTCAGGGCCGGTTGTTCTCTCCACATCTCTCTGGCCTTGGGTTACTTCTTGACTAGCCAGCCTAGCCATCCTCCTAGCCAGCCTAACCAGGCCTCTTATCTCCTCCCCCTCTGGTGAATTACTCATCCACCCAATGCCGGTTTGGCAGTAATCCTGGTTGTTTTCATCGGTTGTAGGAGGTCCAAATCCACTGTTCTCATGATGTGCCTTGGGTAAGGTATCCGAAATGCGCATTTGCTCCTTGGCCTCTTGATCATTCCGCTGTCGTTCCTCAGCGGCTCCCCGCTGCCAATGGGCATCATTGAAATTCGAGCGGGATCTTGTCGATGATGGAAACGAGATAGGAGGCCCTAGGATATTGTACCAGAGAGATGCCATTTGCTCGTCGGCAAAGCGACGAAAGGCAACGAAAGGGTTTAATTCTTGGTCATGTCGTGGTTGAGGATGACTGTCATCTCTAGATGAGGCCATAGTATCGAGACACGAGTATTGTTGTTTGGAAGATGGTGGGACGTGGAGCTATATACCTTACTTTAGGTATGCATGGTGGGGCTCTAGTACATAGTTGAAGTAGTGGCGGTGTTTGAAGTCTACGCGGAACGCCAGTTCTAATTGGATCGGAGAGCTTGCTTTTTAGCTCATACCTGACAGTAATATGATACCTGTAAAAATACCGTAAGATATCTCGTAAGTTCCAACAACGTCGAACAGAGATCAACAAGCCCCCGAAAATCATCCGAGGAACCCCGTTGCGGTATCTGAATATACTTGGGTATATACATCTCGCCCCAAACGATCGGACGGAGATGTTGGGGTAAGGAACAAATGTCAATCACGAGGTTGTAATCAGCATCGATGTCTCGTCAATAACGAATCCCTCGTGAAGTCCATAACCATGTCGTTTCCATCAATTCTTTCCTCATGCCAGCCATTTCACGTTTTCTATAACTGCGCTCTCGGGCGGTCCTCGTACCTTGGGCACAGACGGAATTAGTAAGCGGAAGAACGATACAGGTTACCTACTTACTTCGCCCAAGCTTCATCGAATCCCGCCGAGCGAACCCAAGTGTCTCCAGTATCTTCAACGGAGTCAATAGCTAGAAACAACATTAGCAAACGGTTGTGGGGGAGAACACAACAGACTCACCCATATGCCCTAGTTGGAGCCACATCTTGCCTGCTATCCTGAAGTTCTGATCATCCTCAAACGGCTCGCAAACCTGCTCTCCATGGGCCAAGGCTCGGATGAGCTTGGCCGCATGGCCATCATCGTTATGTTTGCGAACCCGCTCAAATACTCCAGCCCAAGGGCTAGCGTTTTTGGGCTTATAATGCCGGATTTCGTCCATGAGTGGCTTTGGTGACCTGCGCGATGCATATAGAGTCAAGTCAAAACGGCCTTTCCATTCCAGAAGCCGGACCTTGTTTGCGTTACTCAACCATGGCTGCTTGAGGAAAGTATTTGAAAATATCGAGCAATTGACGGCGTGCATATAGTAGAAATCGAATTTGATCTGTTTTGGAGGATGCTGAGCACCTCCAGTAAAGTATACTGCTTCGATTTCAGCGTCTCTTCAATTGTGGTTCATATCACGTCACCAAGAAACTTGCTTGTAAAGGGAATGAGTATCGGATAAAACGGTCGTAATACCTGCAGCATTAATCATTTCCGCGGTTTTGGCCTCCAACTCATCGCTTCTCACCGTCCGTTGACTCGCATACTTGATCATCTCGTCCGGAGCACGGGTAATGAGGCCATCACGAATCTTGTTCGCATCGTCCCAATGAGCAGCTGTGCTGAGCTTTTTGTCAGCGCGAATTTCGTCAAGAATCTCCACCATGCTCTTCGATTTATCAGCCGAGGAAGCCTTTTCAGCCGCAAGCAAGAGAGGGCCAATCCAGTTGTCATGTACGGCAGCTTGTGCGAGACCTTCGGCGATAATGGCTGGCTGCTTAAACTCGACACCAAAACCAAGGTGGATGATTGGGTGTAGGAAGCCTTTACGGTTGGTCAATGACGGTTGGCGTGGTACATAGCCACATTGAAAAGATATCTCGAGAAGAATGCAATTCAAACCGAAGAGGTTTTGATCGAGAGGAATAAGGGCGTCGCAGAAGCTTACCAGCATGCAGTCGTACCAGCATATCGTCAGCCCTCTCATCGCCCTTGAGAACATACTCTTTGATGACTTCTTCATACCCTTTCTTATCTATCTCCTCTTGGAAGAAAACAAGATAGTCGTGATAATATCTTTCATTCCCTAAATAATCATGGAACTTTTGATAGTCACGCAGGTTCTCTAGGATGTTATCATCAATAGGCTGGGGGGGCCTTTGATACGACTTGTTACGGTCATAGTGTTGCTGTATCTCAGTCGCAGTTGCTCCCAGAGCGTAAAGAGTTAAGGTATGATGGGCGATGTGATCTATGAACGATCAGTGCAAGTAGCGACGTCAGTGGGTTTGGGGAAATGAAATAAAGCGGCCATAGAGAGTCGACGAAAACTGCGAAGTGATGGCAAAGATACTGGGCCTATCGCGATAATCATACGTACTATGAAAGCCATCCTGATTAAAAAATATGTGATGATGCTCGTGGTTGTCCTGAAGTACCTCCGACGCCTTGGCAGCAGCCTCTTTGGTAATACCAGGTGTATGGAAAACCCCACAGTCGTTCAATGATAATTGAATCTTTGAGGAAGTAGCCATGTTGGATAGCTCAATCGGCGAATGGTTGAGAGAAAAGCCTCTTTGATAATACAGAGGGTGAAGAGGGGTTTACCACCGAAGCGCTGGTGAACCAAACCTAATGCTTTGTCATACAACCGCCTTCCAGGTTGGGCATTTGCCTCAGGACTCAGACGTGTTTCCGTGGCTAAGCCCCTTCGGGTTAGGGACCCTCTGGATGACTCCGCAGCCTACAGGTTACGTAGTAAGCAAGGAGCTAACCCAAAGGGGCTTAGCCGCCGCCGCTTACCCGAAAAGTTGTAGCGCACCTAGCCCCGAAGGGGCTAGGTTCCATCTACCTACGTCTGAGGTCCTGAGGCAATTGGGCATGGAGATCGAACGTCATCGTAAGGGCGCGACTACCTTTTTACTACACAAAGGTACCGACTTTAGCATCCAGAGCGAACAGTCCTCTGGCGACTATTGTGCATGCTTGCAACTTGTGCGAAGCTGTACCGGACTTCTCAGTTCTCTTCCTAATACTTCCATACAGTATGATTTACAGAGTTGCTGTAAAATCTATCTGAGGGAGGTATATCTGCCGCCATAATGGTACGAATCTAGCTGAACCTTTTGCACCAAGTCATCACCGTGACATGCCTTCTCTGCAAACGCCTATCGCTATGCAAATGAACGAAACTCTTCCTAGGATTGCAGTTCACCGTGTCCTATAACTCCAAGCGCTGTGATTTCCGCTTTTGCTGCTCACGAGCCATCTTCTTGAATAAGGGATTGTGTTTACCCTTCAGTTCCTTATTTCTGCTCTTGTTGTACTCAATGTACGCCTAGAGGATGAGTCAGTCAGCATGTAATCTTCAGGCATAAAGCAGCCGGTATCTTACCATGTCCTGTCCTCCACTCAGTTCACTGAGCATCCCAGCTGTTCTCTTTGCCCCCTTCTTGCCCCGTGGCCGCGCTCCGAAAAGATCACCATCTATTTTCTCCAAATTGGCCGTAGTCTCATTCTGCAACATCACCTCCTGAAGAATTTCTCTTCTTTCAGCAGGAGATGCATAGGCGAGACCCGGGAGATCCTCGATGCCCTGCAAATGCGTGATGACCTTAAAGGCATAGCCCTGATCTACAAGGAAAGCTTGCCGCTTCGAAGAATAGTACATTTCTTGGGTGTCCTTGGACACTAAGGAATAGAAAAAAGCATTGAAGCCTTCGTCATTGCGTCGCTTCGCTCGGAGAATACGACCAAGGCGCTGAGCCTCTTGCCGGCGAGATCCGTAATGTGATGAGATCTGGATCAGACAAGTAGCTTCGGGTAGATCGAGTGAGGTGTCTCCGATCTTTGATAGGAAGATTGTATTGACCTGTTCACTGTGTTGGAAGTTCTCAAGAACCCGTAGGCGTTCGTTTTGAGGAGTTCCGCCGTAGATGAAAAATTTCTTCAGCTTCAACGCGTATTTTTCCAAGGCATACACGTTGTCAGAAAATACAATCACTTTGTCCCCACGCTTCTCGTGATAATCAATCAGGAATTGACAAGCCTGAAACTTTCTCGGATTCATGATGTATAGAAGCGCGCGTTTACGAGACGACTCGCGAAGATATTCCTGGTAAAACTCAGTCGTCATAGGACACCACACCTCAGCACATTGTACTTTGGCAATGTGGCCTTGTTCTGCCAACTCCATCCAGTTCGCCTCGTAGAGCTTGGGTCCAATCAGAAAATTGAGATCTGTGATCTTATCATCCTCCCGAAGCAATGTAGCGGTAAGGCCAAGCTTTGAATGGGAGAATATCGTATGCGTTACCTTCCGGAAGATATCTGCTGGTACCACGTGCACCTCGTCGAGTATCATCAGCCCCCATTCCCTCTCTCGCATGAAATTCATCATTTTCTCTGCGTCATGAGATCGTGACCTTGTCTGCGTAACCATTGAGTAAGTGGACACAATAATGCCTGTATTACCTGAGAATTTCTCCTTGTGATCTGAGGTGAATATTGCGATGTCATTAGGGTTGATGTTGGACCATTTCAGAAATTCATTGCGCCATTGAACCACCGACATGGAGCTTGTACATAAGATGACGATCCCTTTTCTTATTGTACAGGCAGCAGTAATGCCTACGAGGGTCTTCCCAGCGCCGCAAGGCAGGACAATAAGGCCGCTTCTCGCGCGACCATTACTAAACATTTTACTCAAGCTCTTCTCTTGATAGCTCCGTATAGTGGTATTCGGCCTTAGGTCAATATCTAGGTTTGCATTTACTTGGTCGTTATGGAAATCGTATTCTTCAAGTAAGGGATGCTCTATCTCAATGCATCGTTTTTTAAGTGTATCGATATGTTCTCCTGATATTTCTATGGAATGAATGTGCTTCTCGTCATCGTCATCCTCTTCATCCTCTTCTCGCAAAGTAAGGAAGATGTCGTCCTCTGTTACAGGGCCACCATGGTCGTCGTTTGCAGCTGATCGATTTTGCCCTTGCAAATCTGGTTGTTGCTTAACACCAGCGGCATCTCGTGTCCCAGGAATCACAATGTCTGGCAATTTTGAAACCTTCTCCGTAATGATGTCCCCACTACCCTCTACTCTAAGACTTGCGATGACCTCGTCTTGCACCAGCGTCTGTAGTGTTCTACTATCGGCCGTTTCGAGAAAATATCGATTATACTTCAGTACCAGTTTGGCCTTGCCATACGATTGAGTGCAAGTAATGATGAAGTACTTTAACTCTTCAGTAAGAGGTGTTTTTGATAGCCGGTCGAGGAAGTTGATAATATCATTGGGCAAGAGCCCCACCGAAACGGCGGCGTACAGGCTGTGTGCAGTCAAGGCATACTCATGTAGGAATGTTGGCCGAGATAGTGGCTCAGCAATTGTTGTTAAGAAGTCTTGTGCCTGAGCAGCAAGTGGAGAGAAACTCTCAAGCGTAATGCGTGCCTTCCTTGCGTCTATCCAGAGTGGGCGATTCTCATGATCGGGCTTGAGAGATAAGGAGGAGAGATCTCTAATTCCATTGTGCTTAATGTCAGGGTCGGATACCTTACTTTGGTTCTTACTTCGGCTTTTGAGTGAGTCGATAGAAAATAGTGCCTTTATCTTCTTAAGGCTCTGAGCCTCGTTCTCGCTCGGCTCTTCGCCCTCTTGAGAATATTCATCACTACTACTGATACTCTGAGGTGTAGCTGCGCCTGATGTAGGTCTTTTTGATGGCCTTGCGCCTCGGACACTGGTGGCCGCTTTCCGCTTAGAGGCCATCATAAGTAACAGACAGCCAACAGCTACCTGAGAGGTATCGACACTCAAGCAAATTCTATCAGCTGCCCATGACAGCAGAGATGTAAATAGTGGGGTGGGTACCTCACTGTAATGCCGGTGGAGATGTGATGTGACCTGGAGGCAACGGAGGAGTGTACCTTATTTGTAGCTGCGGGATGAGTCAGCAATGACGGTCTCAAGAAATGACACCAAAAGTTCTCGGACTGCGCTAATGCACCCTCATACAATTTTGTATGTATTCAAATAAATAGCGCCGGAGAAGATTACAGTTCCTCACCAAAATTTTGATAAATAAATCTATTCTATGGACTTCAGCAGCTTCCTAAGCAGCTGTCTCAATGTCACCGTCCATAATCATGCCCAACAATGGAAGAAATATGACGCCGGCTCAGAGATTTCAAGCCATGATCTTGGCTGAGGCGGGAATATCACGTCACATACAGCAAATTATCGAAGGAGAAGGTAATGGCCATAGAGGAGGTAAATCAGGAGGTGACATACGGCCCTATAACAGGACCGAGCGGAAGGAGCGATATCAGCGCCGTAAGGCAGGTAGGAGGCCTGGCGGTAGCTAGGTGGAGGTCGATGAGGTGGAGGTCGACGAGGTGGAAGCCGATGAGGAGGTTGATGAGAAGGACTGGTAAATTTGGTGTTGTGGCTGGGACTGTAATCTTCTCCGGCGCTATTTATTTCAATACATACAAAATTGTATGGGGGTGCATTAGCGCGGTCCGAGAACTTTTGGTGTCAATCTCCGTAACCTCTTCATAAACTCCAATCGCAACAATGTTCCTGCTTACTTTTATTACAAATTAGTCGCGTGTGACAATCATGAATACAGTAGGTCGGCATCTTTGTGAACACTCTATGATAACTGACAGAGGCAGATTCGGTCGACATGGTACGTCTATCCGCTCTACTTACGTAGCTTTACTGAATTGTTACCAGGATTGGATGGGGAACTCTCATAGTTGGTATGATCACCAAGTATTGGACAGCTGCGTTTACTGATCGGATCCTCTTCAGCCGGTGGAGGGGCGTACTTCTTTGCGAAGCGATCAATCAATGCCGATAAAAAAGCACGCCATGAAGCTGATTTGAAGCGCCGAAGACTCACCGAATCACTTGAGCTCAGCTCGAAATCTCCATCGACTAAAGAAAAGCGTCGGAAAGCTGTTGATCATACCAGCAGCCCTAGTAGCGAAGCCAGTCATGATACTGCTCCTACACGGCATGAGGTAGAGGTTGAGGCACAAAAGGCTCGTGAGAAGCCCAAGTATGAGGCGAGCGAACCATTTCGGGCAAGGAAAGGAGATCGGTTCAGCTAGAGACACAACCTACAGGGTTTTTGGGAGTGAGGCTAATACCTCGAGAACTTTGGCGGAAATCGGTACGGCCATCCTTCAGTCAGCTCGATTGACATCTTGTGCTCCTTGTAATGGCATTCCAGCAAATAATACCTGAAGTCAAACAACCAGATCAGACGTGTTTTCAGGAGGCTAAGACTGCGGTATAGCTCGGCGAGATCTTGTAAGTGGGACTGAGGAAAAGGATTGATATTGGTCATGTTCTGAATCTTGGTGTATTCAGACAGCGGGTTCTTGGTTAGAGGCTCGTCAACTAGAAGATTTCAGCTTTCAAGTTGTTTTAGCAGCAACTCTGTATATACGCCTATCAATCATTAACTTTCTTAACATACCGACGTAATTGATCAGGGTATTCAAGAGGGTATCGTATAACCTCTTATGGTAGACATTCCTCAGGTTAAGATCGTCAGGAACAGTGGTTGTTATGGAAGCTCGCTAGCGTTGTAGATCACACCCATCACTCTACATTGCCTTACAATCACCAGCCAGCTTGTAGGTACCGTCGCGCTCACTAATACGCCATACCTGTGGAGCATACAAATACCACTATTCAAATATTCTGCCCTGAACTCACTTCACTGACCTTCCATTGGGATCGTCGACTACATTCGCCATGGCTTCTCATTCCCTTGCCATCGCAAAGGCTTCATTTTCTGCAAGCATGATGAGACCCGATCCAACTTCAGTTCCACGGATGGACATTGCCCGCTTCCATACTGCACTGGAAGCACTCCTGGGAAAATGCTCTCCGGCGAACATCGAGGTTTGAAGGCTGAATCTTGACTGAGTGATGAGAAGGCTAAACGCAAACCCGAGAACAGCTCTGTAAGGAATGGCTTCTGAAATATGCCGCATCATCTACAACGAGGATTGTAGCGACTGGGAAATATTTGGTGGCACTTGCAAGTTCTCTTGAAAAGACCGCAAATAAGGATAATTCAACATCGAAGGAAAAGATACTATCGCCTCGGAGACGACAAGTACATATTCTCTATCTCTTGAATGACTTGCTTCATCACATCAAGTACCATGCCGTTCCTTCTACGGCCTACTCAACCTTAAGCAGCAACTTACAATCCTATCTCGTCGATCTCGTTGGGGCAGCATCTACGTACGATCCAGAAAGATATCCAAACCATCATGAAAAGATACAGGACCTCCTCAGACTTTGGGACCAAAAGGGGTATTATCAGTCATCCTACATCAATAAGTTACGGGTGGCTGTCGCAAATTCAGCTAGCCTTGGCGATTCGTGGAGACCAAAGCCTGTAAACGGGGGCCAAGATGATGAATTCATTGAGACTTCTACAGGTAAACAAGATGCGCCCTATATCATGCCGGCAAGCCATGGGGAATTCTCAACACCATATTATGATCTTCCAGCTGGCAACCTTCTACCTCACATTATCCCTAATTCGACAGTACCAATAAACCCCCAGCAGGTGAAACCTCTTCAATTTAATGCCAGACCTGCAGATGAGAGCTTGATAATGGCCGTCAAGAGCTTCATGAAGGAGGTTGATTCTTTCACTACGACCATTGGGAGCGACGAGGAAGGTATCGGGATGGACATTGACGAACTGGGGCAACCTATCATTCGAAATGAGGAGAACGGCGAGTTTATTCGTGGCGAAGGATACTATGGATGGTCTAAGGCTTTCTGTGTGAGAATGAAAAGGCGGCATGATGGCACTGAGATTAGTGACGAATCGGCCAGAAGGAGTGACAGTATAGACAGGAGTACAAGTCCTCGCAAGCGGAGAAGATACAGTTCCTCCGGGAGTAGCAGGAGGTCCTATTCTAGTTCACGCAGCGTGTCCAGGTCACCACGGCATAGGTCTCGCACGAGGTCACCTTTTCGGCAACGGTCAAGCTCTTATTCCCCCCCACCGGTCGTGGCATCACCTCAGGAACCTCGGCCAATGTCGACAGCTACCATAGCTTCCTCATTACCGCCACAATCACAAACTTCGTCTCGTCCTTTACCTACCCCCTTGCCCCACGATCTAACGCGGGGCTTCCCTCTTGGTCCTGGTGGACTTCCAATCCCGCCTCCCCCACCCAATTACAGAGGTCCTTGGCCACCGCCTCCACCGCCGCTACCACCGGGCAGAGGTCCGCTACCACAAGGGAACTCGCTCCTCAACTTCCCTCCTTTCGTTCCGCCACCGCTGCCACCACCAATAGGACCTGGGGGTCTTTCAAGCGGAGGCCCACCTCCGTTACCATATGCCATGACTGGTCCTCATGCCCAGATCCCACACAGCTCTGGCGGATGGGGCCCTCAACAAAACAGGGGGTACCCCGCTTCTGCAACTCAACCACCGTACAGTGGACAGTACCCGAGTGGCAGAGGCAGGGGGCATAGGGGTGGCTGAGAATGACAGCAAGCAGTGCTGTACGGACTGCTCGAGCTTTGTGCCTGAGCTGGGCAGACTGAAATCGGGTGGAGTGGGTATTGGGCCAGCCTATTCTGGAAGGCCCAGACAAACAAGCTGTTACGACTGTTGGGTGGTGAGCTGCGAAGGCAGGCAAGATGAAGCGATGTTGGGCCCAGATCTTTCCTTGCGGGCGGGTAATATCTAGGAAGGGCGATTGATGGAATGCTTTGAAATCAGCGGAAATAGATTGATATGCTTCCTATGTGCCGAGGACCGGCTCCGTCTCCGGTGCTCGACATGGTGTGCCAGATTAGAGAGACTTCCATTGCGATTTCATTAATTACATGTAGACTAGGAGTAGCCATGTTGCTCAAGATTGAAGACTGAATGCATCATGTGATTGGGTCCCAGTCTTTGAACGACCGTGCCAGTGAGGGCTATTGCCCTGGATACTTACTTCGGGGTGGTTCAAGAAAGAGCGTTGGCCTTTCCTGGGTTTTTGTGAGGAGGCAACGGTAAGGTAGGTACGTTGTTACCGCCCAACCAGGATCGACTTCTAAGATTTCATTTTCCTTATGCAACCCTCCTTATCCTTTTGCCAACACCTACAGGCTACAGTAGGTACTTAAGCAGGACCTCATACACCGACTCCTCGGCAGCCACTACCTCTATTCTTCGGCGTTTGGGCGTTGCCGTAGTCGACCGACCGCGCTGGCCTACTCTCCGGATTCCGGAACCAGTGCGAAAAGCGAAGTTGATCACCTGAAGGCATACGTCATCTCTACGAACTAAAATCCAGGTCCAGCGGTCGTTGTTTACTGCCTTATCTGCTCTCATAGGCAAGGTGGCAAGTAAGGTATGATACACACCATGACACTCACACCGGAAAATTCAATTATGCAGGGCGAGAACAACAATAACAATTATATGAATACGACGTACTGGTCTGATCGACAGACTGCAGTTCATCATCTCAGGCACCTTACGGAGTATTACTTACGACGGACTTCTCACTACTTATCTACTCATTATTCTGCTCTACCCTGGTCCAGGTACTTTCTACAGCTTTAGTTGCATGCAAAACCCGCGTTCGGCCTTGAGTCTCACAGAGAGAGAGAGAGAGAGAGAGAAAGACACACGCCTTCCCTACTTTATCCTCCCACGCATTTCTCCCACGCTCAGCCAGCCCGCAGCACCAAACAACGCACACACCTCCACACTCCACACTTTACCCCACGCTCCACCACCCACCACCCACCACCCACCTGCAGCCGGCATCCTGCATCCTGCATAGCATACCCTTTTTACCATCCACCAGTGCATCAATCCAACTTGGTTCACGACTCCTCACTGGACTACATGCTGGGCACGGACGACAAGCCTCCTTATACTTAGCTGGCCGAGTAATGTATGCTGTCTGTCGTAATATCATTATTCAGTCGGCCTTTCGTTTAAGTTCAACCACTGTAGTCTCTTTCTAACCCATCGTTCATTCCCGTGCTGACATTGCAAACCGCTTCTTCGTTTCCTTCCTTTGTTCTGCCTTGGCTTGTTTACCGATTCAGGACCGCTTTGTGCCCGAGTCCTTCCTCAGCAGCTCTCTTTTGTGTTATTTCCTGACCGCAAAATACCCTTCCCCAACGTCTGATTACGTCCAACCACGTGCATGGAACAATTGGGAATGAACCGAACAAACTTGACCTTCTACCGTCCGCCTGCTTATCTCCCTCCGCAAAGATCACCATTGCTTGCATTGCCGCACTGCTCATTGAAAACTGTGTCGAGCGTTGCCTAAATCGAGCATTGTACTTGCCGCCGTCAATTCTGTGCCTACCATTTAGCGTCCACAAGACCTTCTATCCAGCGTGAGCTGATTAATGATCTTCGCTATGGAGCAGTCCATGACACTCATGTCCGCCCAGATCCACTTTGTTGTAAGTCTGCGATGGTTGACAGCCAACGCTCAAGATGTGGGCGCCAGCAGTCTCCGAGCAGCGCCTAACCTTGCATTGTGGTGAGACTGACGGAGAAACGTCGCACTCGGCTGATTCGATCTGAGCCATCTAGGAAGCTCAACTAAGCCTGATACACATTCCGCTAGCCCAGTATCATCATTTCTTGCAACCGATCCTCAAGCTACTCTTCCCAGAGGCAACTCACGATGCCAGCGCCAGCGTGGATTCTACCAGGTCGTTCGAGGCTACCGTCTCGTGGGCAAACCGGCACCCGTTTTTGAATGTGTCAATAACACCAATTGAGTGCTCCATTGTGTGCTCCAAGGATCTGGCTCAATCGTTATTCCTCCCTGTGCTTTCTCAAGCATCAAGAGCGGCTGTAGAGCCCGGCTGCGCTACAATCTCATCCGAAGATTTCGTCGTGATCTCGGTCGTAGGAGAAGGTCTCGAAGCTGGACAGCGGGTGCTGGAGCTTACGAGCCCTCTAGCTCTGGCTGGCATGTTCGTGCCCGTTCAATTTCGTTATTCTCGAGGTAGAAGGTGCTAAAAGTTGGTAGTTCCATATTCTTTATCACCACGTATTTTTCGGATTACATCTTGGTGCCTGCAAAGTCTCGCGGGCAGGTCATTGGTGCCCTCGAGGATCGCGGTTTTGCTTTTGAGAAGAATGCGGAAGCCTACATTAACCCTGCCGCTCATCGTCGTCAAACGTCGTCTACATCATCACTTAGCACTGGATCCCCTTCAACGCCTCCACCCACAACTGTAAGTGAATTACAAACCCGGACTTTTGCTCTGCTCAAGCGCCACCACATTAGCCCACAAGTCGATGTTGATATTCGTCTCGTTCAGTGCGCGGGTCTCCCTGGCCAACCCGGCAAAGTCTCAAAGGATGAGCTCGGACTTCAACTGGGAATTATCAAATGCCTCGTCCACCACCCAAAGTTTCTGAGTCTCACTTTAACCGAGGACGAACCTGCTTCTTTGCTGTTGGAAAAGCGACTCGTATCCGATTTCGGTGACGGCCGTGATGTTCTTGTTGGTAGCATGGAAGATTACCTAAAACCCATCATCCTGGATCTCGAACCGCTGCCACTCGAGGCTACCGGGATTGTCTGTGGCGTGGCGAGCAAGTTAGTTGGACGTGCTGGTGGACATCTGATTGAAACTATCGACATGTCGTATCTGAGTACAGCCCGGGCTGGCACAGTTATGGTCAACGAAAAGGTCTTGGAGCAGGCAATGGAGGCCTTGGGAGTAGAAGAAACCGGGGCCGTTGGGCATTGATTCAAGAATATCCTGAGTAAAGGATAGGCCAGGGTCTTTCGCAAGGGAGTGAGTATTGGGTGTGGCAAAAATTTTCAAAAGTGTATTCAAGATGGCTGCCCTGGTAGCTCAACGTGCGATCACATTGATCATTGGTCTATCAAGACAAGTATCCGTACGCTGATTCAAGCTCAAGTCTTGTTGTATGTCCTCGGAGTAGTCCAATCGGCAAATGTTTGCAAAAACTGGCAGCATTCGCAGCAGGCCGTGTGAGCATCCCATCAAAACGGGTAGGGATCGAGCTATATTCCAGCACCGGATGCTTCTCGATTTTTCTATCTGTCCTCTCAAGAAAATCTATTTTCAAGATTGACGGCCTCCGAAATGATTTGAATGCGATTTTCACTTTGCTACGGAAGAGGCCTACCGATGCCTCGTACGCTCTGCTCCCACTTTGTACCTCACAACGGCATACCCCAGACCGAGACGGTGCCTAAACATCGTTAGCATAATCCTCTCAGGCAGTCCTACCACTGGACTAACCATCCGCACCAGCACTAGCCCACTCCTTCCTCGCCCCATTGCAAGCAACAGCACTGGCAACCTTGCCGCCATGCGCTTTCAACTTCTCGATTACCTTTCCCTCCAACGAATCCCACGCATACAACTGCCCGTCCTCACTTCCGCTAATCACCACCGCGTCCGCCAACCCCAGACAAGATCTGACGCGGTAATCTTTGTTTGTGTGTCCCCTGTAGCTCTGTAGCATCTGTCCGTTGCCTTTGTCCATCAACCGGATCGTCGAATCCAACGTAGAGACTAAGACAGCATTTCCGTCTTGGGTTTGCTCGACAGAGGTGATGGGTGCTGTATAACAAACATCCACTGCGTCAGCGAAAGCATAGAGGCATTGATAGTAACGGGGACGATGAGCCAACATACGCCCAATAACATCCGCAAATACCATCCCCATCCTCAAATCATACACCCTCATCCTCCCGTCCACACTCCCGGTCACAATGTCATGTTTCCCCACCCATAGCCCACTCACACTGTCCCTCGCCTCCTCAAATACCTGTATCGGCTTCACACTCTGACTCTTACAATCCCAAAGCCTTACGCTCGCATCAAAACTCCCAGAAACCACCACACTATCCCCCTCCCCGCCAAACGCCACGCAATTCACCCTGCCCACATGCCCTCCGAATCTCCTTAGTGTTCGCGCAGTGGCAACATCCCAAAGGAAGACCTGCCGGTCCCCGCCGACGGAGGCGAAGCGCGCATTGTCGTCGGTGACGGCGATGTCGAGGACTTCGTAGCCGTGCGCGGCGTAGGTTTGGACGAGGCCGGATTTGGGCGTTGACGGGTGGGATTTGGAAGGGTTGTAGAGGTGGATGGTGCGGTCAGAGGAGCCGGTGAGGACCTGATTTGCCAGGGAGGGATTGGTTAGTGAAAGGTTGAAGGAGGGCTAGGATTGTCGAGGGAAGGGTGGGGGGGGGGGGAGGGTACGTATTGGCCTAGGCCGGCGGAGTAGGTTACACAGTGGACGGGTCCTGGAGGGTGGTGAGACTGCGCTTCGGATGGAGAGGCTTGCGGGGTGAGTACGGACCAGTATGCCCGGTGAGCTTGGTGATCTCACGGTTGGGGAAGATCATTACATGTTTGAGATGTAATATTATACGGGAAGACAAGCTCGGAGGCAGGTGCTGGGTCAAGGTGATGTTCTACGATTCATGACTGTGCGGTAAAACAGAAAGTCACGGATCCGCGGCCTTCATATGCAGGAAGGTTTTCGTGTTCAAGCTTTAAATTATCTAAATGGGCGAACACTTGATACCATTGCTGGGTGAAGCCCATACAGCGGGTAGCTCCTAGACCGAAGGATACTGCAGTAGAAAGGATTGGGGAATCATGAGCTTACTGACGACAGATAGAACAAGAAGACAGTCTAAGAAGAGAGAATTAAGCACCTGCGTTACTGCGCTCGTTCTCCATGAGGAACCAAGTCCAGCGCTTTTGATTACCCACATAATTTTCACTCATCCGCACTTAACGGCCGCGACCATGGCTTCGCTGTACGCTACCCTGCATCTGCTCTAGCTCCTGTTCGAGGTTTTTGATTCTATATTGATTAGCTGGGACTTTACTTGAATTATTTGACCAAGGCGTACGCTGCGTGGGTACTCTCAAGATCCTTGTTCAGACGGTCGCGTTCAGAGATGAGCTTTTGCTCCCATTGTCTGAACCTGTTCTCTTCAACCTTGACCTGCTCCGTAAATCTCTTACGTAGGCTCTCTTCTTCTTCTTTGAATTTTGGGTTGTCAAGCTTCCGCGGACGAGCTTCACCAAATTTCCTCGTCTCCATCTGTTGGGCTCGGTATGCCTCATAATGCATCTCCTCGGTAGTGTGAATCAGGTCCAGCATGTGGGTTCGGATGAGGATAGACCGCAGTTTCTTGAAATCGCAATGGTCCTCATTCTCAACCTCTGCAACACCCCATGAATATTGACGCCCTTTCAAGACGCGGCCGTCTCCAGTCTTCACATCCTTTTCTGAACCAATCACTGCAAAAGGCATGGCTGCCATTAAGCTTCGGGCATGCTGAGCAGCGGCCTCATCATCTTCTTCAAGCGGTGGCTGATAGATCTTTATGCCCTGGGCTTCAACCACGGCTCGAATCTATTGCACAAGTCAGCTCAAGACCTGCGTCCCACGGGAAAGATTCCTGCCCACTCTCTGCTTGAACCGAGCAAGGTCTGCAGGGCTCAGGGTATCCGCCTTGGCCACAACTGGAATGAGGTTGACCCTGGAGCTCAAGCGCTTCATTACTTCGATGTCCAAGGGTTTTAACGTGTGACCGGTAGGTCTGATGAAGTACAGACAGGCATGAACTCGGAGATCAATTTTATCAACGCGACGAGGTTGTTGCTCTTGAAGCATGTAAGACTCATGTTGGTCGTCCAGAAACTCGATAATTGGCATCCACGAATCGCGGTTGTTCACATAATCCCCAAATCCAGGCGTGTCAATGACCGTAAGGCGAACTATTAGACGATCAGCTCCGGGACGCTACGAATTGCGCGGGACGCGCTATACCTTTGAAGAACTTTTCTTCAAGTTCGGCCTTGGTAATTTCTATTTCAACAGTCTTGTCCACTTGCTTTGCGTGACGACGTCTATGGTCCGCGTAATTCTTGATAGTTGTAGAGAACAAGGTATTGATGAAAGTTGTTTTGCCCAGTCCCGATTCGCCCGCAACCTAGAACAGTTCAGCTTTAGCACTTAAGCTACATTTCGAGAATTAGAGATATCTGGTACCATAATCGTAAAAGCTGCTCCTCGCTTGGCAACAATTTTGTGTCTATCATGATATATTTAGCCTCTTTGCGCTTTGGTGAAGTTGGGGGTAGAATAGACTGTGCACCTTTGGTTTGGAAGCTATTTAGATGGCGTCAGCAATCAGAGGTCAGTCCCCAAGCACAGCGAAGATAGGCGTCAGTATTTACTCACATTGGCGATTCCAATCGGCGAAGCCGCCTCGGACGCTGCTGGTGCCATGTTCGAGGCTTCCGTTGAAGACTGACAATGACTTGAGGATGTGATTTCTCCAGATAGCCTCAAACACTGAAGCAGCTAAATGTAAGACTCTTGGAGTGGGTATGGTGCAGTGGACCTTGGTGTGACAGTACGAAGCGATTCACTCACAAACAAAATGTGGTGGTTAAGGGGATACTTTGTGCTCTATGCGCGAACGCTGGAGTCTAATCCAGATTAAGGAAGCTTTGGTGGTCTGAGCCTTGTCGCTAGTTCCTGTAACATTACGTTAGTTCCCGGTTAGATAATACATATCACCACTATAGATTTCTTCTTTAATCGAGCAAAGAAACCTAATCGATAATGATAGTATTATTGGAGAAAATGTCACGCATATAATCCAAGGTTATGTAGCGGCTAGCTGTTATGAAGACCGATTTCAAGGTATGTGGCCCACCCGTATTTCATCCTTAGAAACTCACGCTCGTGATAAGTTTTCAAATCTACTAGGCACAGTTTACTGCAAAGGGAACCTCCTCTTTACTCCCGATGGCACTTGTCTTCTCTCACCAGTAGGAAATCGGGTGACATGTTTTGATCTGATCAAGTAGGGTCCCAGACCTTCTTCTATTACCCGCTGGCCCTGTATCCTGTAGCTAATATTTCTAGCAATAAGTCATACACCCTTCCATTTTCCCACCAAAGAAATATATCTCGCATAGCCCTAACCCCACGCGGGAACCTTCTGCTTTCAGTCGATGAAGATGGCCGCGCAATACTCACCAACTTCCCGCGACGGATCACCTTACACCACTTTTCCTTCCAAGGGACTGTTACTGCCTTAACCTTTTCGCCATCAGGTCGCCATTTCGCTGTTGGTCTTGGACGCTTTGTAGAAGTCTGGAACACGCCGCCGGTTCTAGAGTCGAATGCGGGCTCAGAGAACGGACTTGAATTTGCCCCCTTCATTCGACATAGGGTGTATGCTGGACATCATGACACTGTGCAAAACCTGGAATGGTCAAGCGATTCACGTTTCTTCTTGAGTGCCGCGAAAGATCTCACAGCCAGAATATGGAGCCTTGATCCTGAGGAAGGTTTCGTTCCTACAACCTTAGCGGGTCATCGGGAAGGACTCCTTGGAGCCTGGTTTTCAAAAGATCAAGAAGCGGTAATCTTCAATGCGTTCTCCGGACATAGGAATACTAGCTTATACAACTCGTAGATCTATACTATCAGCCAGGATGGTGCTCTGTTTCAATGGCAATATTCTCGTAAAGGGCTAGTCATTGACGACGTCGATACGCTTGGCGACGATGACTCTCCGGACCGGTGGAGGATTGTTCAACGGCATTATTTTATGCAGATCAACGCGAAGGTGAAATGTGCAGCTTATCATGCCAAATCCAACCTTTTTGTCGCAGGTTTCTCCAATGGCTTGTTCGTCTTATACGAACTACCCGAATTCAGCACGATCCACACATTGAGGTAAGTTGCTCTGAAAGGGCTCTACCACAGACTGCCAATCCGCTCACTCGGAGACAGCATATCCCAAAACGAAATAGACTACGTGAGCATCAATAAGTCCGGGGAATGGTTAGCCTTCGGAGCTTCGAAGCTCGGCCAGCTGCTTGTATGGGAATGGCAATCTGAGTCATACATCCTGAAGCAGCAGGGACACTTCGATTCGATGAATGCTTTAGTATACTCTCCCGACGGCCAGCGCATTATCACCACCGCGGACGATGGTAAGATAAAGGTTTGGGACACACAGTCGGGCTTCTGTATAGTCACCTTCACTGAGCATTCAAGTGGCGTCACTGCATGCGAATTTGCTAAAAGAGGCAATGTACTATTCACATCAAGTCTTGACGGGTCAGTCAGAGCCTGGGATCTCATAAGATTTCGAAATTTTAGAACATTCACCGCCCCAACGCGATTGTCTTTCTCTTCAATTGCTGTTGACCCTAGTGGTGAAGTGGTGTGTGCGGGTTCCCTTGATTCGTTTGAAATACATATATGGTCTGTCCAAACCGGTCAATTACTTGATCAGCTATCAGGGCATGAAGGCCCTGTTGGTTCGTTGGCCTTCGCCCCTTCCGGTGACACCCTCGTAAGTGGCAGTTGGGACCACACAGTACGCTTATGGAGCATCTTCAGTCGAACTCAAACCAGTGAGCCGCTACAACTCCTGGCCGACGTCCTTCATGTTGCGTTCCGACCCGACTCAAAACAAGTGGCGGTTTCTACCCTGGATGGACAACTCACATTCTGGTCAGTATCTGAAGCCACCCAAGAAAGTGGTGTTGACGGCCGCCGAGACGTTTCTGGAGGTCGGAAGCTTACAGATCGGCGAACTGCGGCCAACGCTGCAGGGACCAAGGCTTTTAACTGTATAGCTTACAGTACAGACGGCACTTGCGTGATCGCAGGTGGGAACTCGAAGTACGTATGTCTTTACGATGTACAATCCGCTACGCTGGTCAAAAAATTTACCGTGTCCGTCAACCTCTCCTTGGATGGCACTCAAGAATTCCTCAACAGCCGTAGACTTACCGAAGCCGGTCCTACGGGTTTGCTAGACCAGGACGGCGAGGCGTCGGACCTCGAAAATCGCATTGACCGTACCTTGCCCGGCGCCAGTCGTGGCCACCTCTCGGCCAGGAGGACAAGACCAGAAGTACGTGTACCGGGCGTTGCATTTTCTCCTACCGGAAGAGCCTTCTGTGCGGCATCTACAGAGGGCTTGTTGGTCTACTCCCTCGATAGCGCCTTGCAATTCGATCCCTTCGATCTCGATATCAACGTTACGCCAGCTACCACTCTTGCGGCTGTTGATGAGAAAGACTACCTACTTGCCCTCGTCATGGCCTTTCGACTCAACGAGAAACCCTTGATCCGCCGGATTTACCAAGCTATCCCTATTGACGATGTGGCCCTGGTTGTCAAACATCTGCCCACGGTATATCTTGCTCGACTTTTAAGATTCGTCGCTCAAGCGACTGATGAAAGCCCACATCTCGAATTCAACCTTCGGTGGATCGAGTCGCTGTTGATAGCACATGGAGCTTACCTGAAGGATTGTAGCGCTTCGTTCGCGGCCGAGTTAAGGACGGTCCAAAAAGCGGTTTCAAAGATCCAAGCCGATCTGGCAAAGATGGCAGATGATAACATCTATGCGCTCGATTACCTCCTTCTACAATCAACGACTAGCCAAGATCGAACGAGCGGAAAGCGTACCGGGGCTATCACCAATGGCAATGGCTATGCTGAGGATTCAATAGAAATCGAGGGCGAATGGATTGGGATTGGTGACGAGGAGGATGGTGATAGAGTCTAGCATAGGCTAATTACTGGTGTCAAATATCAAATCTTGAATGATCTGACACGTTGATGCGCCGACCCATTTCTGTGGGATTGAATCTGATTGACAACGGCAGATAAGTGGCTATCCTATCATAACCTTTCCGCCATAACACTCAGCTAAATCCCGATTTTGGATCCGAAGAACTCGCACGGTTCAATCATCGTCCACTTTAGCCCGCTTTGACGTCCTCGACTCTGGCTCCTCTATACCATATCGTTTCTTACCCGCCGCACCCCCAGTTGCATCCCTAATCAAGCCATCAATATTGAATGGATCCGAATCTTTCTCAAATTGCACCGGCCCTTCCCGTGCCTATAGTGAATAATCCCACTCAGCAAGCGTACAATCGCACAGAGATCATAATCACTCACCTCAGCGTCAGCAGCACCCCTGAAACCCTCCTTTGGCTTACCGAGCACCTCAAACCGGTTACTCTTTTGTAACTTCTCATACTCTGTTCCAGCAACTTCCTCATCTACATCATCGTCCATATTCGCACGCGGCCGATATATGCTGCTTATAGCGTCTTGCGCCGCAAACAGCGGTTTGTCATACGCCTGATCTTCGTTGAAACCTGTATCGAAACCACTAGTCTGATTGAATAGCCTTGAATCCCACATCGACTCTGAAGACTGCGTTGGTTTAGCTAAGCCTAACGCTACTTTCTCGGAGATGTCTCGATTTTGCTCCCTGGCGATCATTTGAATTCTTCGTTCCGTGCCCATACGCGACTGTCGCAGTTGTTTTTCGTTCTCCTGCCTTCTCTCGCGTCGCATTTGCTCTCGCTCTCTCGCAGCTTCATCGTCCTCACTGTTTGACCGACTCGAAGACGATGCTGAACGACTCCTGCTGCCACTGTATGACCTTGCTCGAGACTGCCGCCTACCTGTCATTGCTCTTTCTTCTCGAGCCTTCTGAGCCAGCATTCGTAGCTGATCCTCTTTCTGCATTCTCTCTTTCTCGGCAAGCTTCTGCTGCATCTGTGCACGTTGTTTTACCTCTTCTCTTGCATGCCTGTCGGCAGTGAAAAGCGCTTCCGCGAACTGAGCAAATTTGTCGTTAATAGTAACATCTTGCAAGCCGCGCCCATCTGCCGCCAACCTTTTGTCGAGAGGAACTGTGTAACCCTTTGGGTTCTTCCAATTGGAGACAGGTGGCGGTATTTTCCAGGCTTCCTGGTCTTCCGCGGTCAGCTTACGCGGCGGCGAATGCATTACGGGCGGCGGCGGTGACGGAGGTCCCCGAGGGATCTTCTTGTGTTTGAATTTTGGAGGTTCCATTGGGTCCTTCTGCCTCTCGACGATTTTCATAATCCTATCGTTCTTGCGCGCGACGTCTCCCATTTGGTTTGCCGGCGTGTATCTAACATATGTTGGATCATTCCTTGTTATTCCCTGCACATTTTTGGGCTTCTGAGCAGCCACTGCACCATTGACCAAAGTCTCCAAGGCTTTCTTGGTTTTTTCCGTCTGTGCAGCAACGTCTTCCTCCGATGGCCGATCTAGTGAGATCTCGCTCACATCTGCTCGCTGCCGAAGAGGAATGAGATCTTTGAATGAGGCATGTACAATCCGCTTATCGTTGTGGCCTTGCCGTGCGATGGCATCATACTTGACCTTGCCTTCAGCATCTACCTGAACAGTGAGCGCATTCAAGCTTGTCGATGATTTTCTGCCCATGTCGAGAGGATACTGTGCTACAGGAATCTCTGGGAACGCGCCGCCGTCACCGTAATCTTCTGCTGTTCGTGGGCGCCATCCTGCTCGTGCCCGATATGCTGGTGGCCCAGTTCGCTAACGGATTTTTAGTATTTATTGGCTGCTTTGTTCTCCATATTGGTGAGCTCACCTGAAGGACAATTTGCAGTTCGTCAAGTGCTCCTGCTCCAAGGATCCGGGGGCCTTTCGATTGTGTGTGACTTGGTAGCTGTTCGTGTTCACCCGTGTATTTTGGCTTAGGCAAGGCCTTAGCTAGTGATGTTGCGATTGTTGTCATTTTTCTCGACGCCGAAGATCGCTGCGTAAGTGTAATTTCTCACAACCACATTTACCTATCCTTTGATGATTTCCAACTTCACTGTTGAGGCCACAGATGAGACTAACTGGCGTCAAACGCGGCAGCGCTACATGTACAAGCTCTACAATACCAATTTGATACAGAAGTGGTTTGGAATACGACACTAGCTAGGATTCATTACAACACAAATACATAATTACGAACAAGGTAGCGAAGCAGACCTAAATGATTACAATTCATCCTTCATATTCCCATACCAAGTCTTCCCTGTATTTGGAATCGTTCGAAGCACCTTTTCAATACGAGTAACCTAGTCTGTGCCTTGAATGAGTGACATATGCGTTGATTACGAAAAGTATAAATCTGTCGCTCAAGAATCACGGCTCGCGGCAAATATGGACTGATTGCCAATGAAGGAACCCTGAAAATTCAAACATCAGCTACTGCTGCCCGAGAAGCCAAATACCTAGCTCGAACAACTTCGACATCTTCAATCTGATGGCTTACCATGTATACAAGATTCCGCAGCTTGACTCTCCATTCGTCGTTCTTTCTCACCCAGGTATCCTGATACTGCCCGTATGCATACAGAGCCTATCTCGCGCACGGAATGTTAGTGGCTCAATAACCCAAGTAGAGAGTGACGAATTTTTCTTATCATGACAACAGTATAGCCGAAACGTTGAAGCGTACCTGCCCAGAAAAGTCCCCTTGACCGAAGTGGGTGGCAGTAAAATAGGTAAGACTCTTTGCCTCACGACCTTCATCGAGCACATCGATAACCTGCGTTGCAAACGAATGTTGGGTAGTCACGTAAAATAGACTTTCACTCAGCACTTCTTGCAGGTGGGAGAGGCCCGTAATGACGTTCAACGGAGCGGAATAATTGGCGACTACATCGCAAGTGAAAACACGATCGAGTGCGGCGAAGTTCTTAGAGTCAATAGAAAGTGGATAGAGGCCAAGAGTGTTATGTATTTGCAATTGGGCTGTTGGATCCTGTGGAAGAGCTGCTGCTGCGTAAGCGGCTGGCAAAGAAAATGGTTCCGTGGGAGAAGAAGAATTCGGTAGGTGAAGAGGATCAATGATGCAAGCGCCGTTTCGTGGATGCTTCTGGCCGATTACACCGGCGTCCATAAGTAAGAGCAATACAAAGGAACGAAAATATAGTCCCAAAAATTGATGCATTCTAGGATTGAGGGAAAGACCTGGGTCTTGTATGCAGATATACAGTGCAATAGGACCTATAGGCAAATCGATACTACACCTCCCAAAGAGACGAGAATAACACAGAATTAAAATGTGAAGAGATGAGCGCACACTACAGTAGTAGTACAATAGGAGGTACTCAAGACTGTACCTAGACTGCAGTGTTTCTTCTGCTGCCGCTGAACGGTCCCGGGAAAGCCCTTCCGGCACTTACAGACGCCTAAAGTACATCACAGTACTTTACTTCTTTCGAGCTTGAAGGCAGCATTGATTTGGTCGATGAAATGTTCATCAGAAAAAGGCAAGAAGCAGAAAAATAGCGAAGCTGTTGTGCTTCTGAAAAATGGCCCCATCAATTCTAGTATCTTTGTCTAGTCGGTAGAGAACGTTGATTCGCCCGATCACAATCAAACGGCAGTCTCGTCAAACCACACCATCAGAGATTGACTACCCAGTAAGGTACTCCGTATATAGAGGCAAGTATTGTTCGTCACGTTCGTAAAGAAAATGCCATCTAATCTGTCAGTCATGCAGTGCGATGATGTCATATATAGTCGATCATCCACCAGGAAGCATACTTGAGTAGGTACAGTAAGCGGCTAAGCATAACGTTATACCTTACTCTGCGTGCTCTGTAACTGCCACCACGTGTGGTACGGATATTATGTTTTCTTATGACGAAGGGTATGCCGCTTATTGTACGTTGAGTTCTGCAATCGCGTGTTTGGTGGGGCCGCCTATGCTTTGCGCACCCCTGGTGGCCCACACCCAAGTGATTGTACATTCCACCTATTTCGACCTGTTGAAATCACCTTGTGGGTCAGCGAAGATGAAGTCAAGCCTTTTCTATCTTGAAATGACATATTATGCCCATGCTGTTGCAGCGCATATAAACTTGAGGCAGATTTCTGGCGTACCACATTACGTCTATACATATGGTGCTGCCTGGTTTTATAAAATCTTGGAATCCATGCTAATCATAATTATAGCTCCAATGGTCTATCTTGACCAGAATGAGCTGTACCTCCCATCAGATCTTCAAGCCCACCTCGACAACACGTATCCCGCGTTCAACTACGCGGTCATTAACAATGGGCCATCCTCTTTCGATCTATCAAATTTGGACCAGCTCAATACTGTTGGCAATTGCAGTGTGACAGACTTCGATGCTTGTCCAATATATCTAACCTCAAAAGGTAATGTGACAGCGAATCCACAATGGCTGTATGGCGTACTGCCAGACCCTGAAACACATGAGACCCAAGGGGTTAAGTCTTGCGCCGTTATAGTCAATGATCGTGGTAGTGGAATTGTTGATGCCTTTTACATGTACTTCTATGCGTTCAATTTAGGTAATACAGTATATGGACAGAATCTGGGAAACCACGTAGGAGATTGGGAGCATTCTATGCTTAGATTTGAAGATGGAAAGCCGTCGGCCATGTGGTTTAGTCAACACGATGTAAGTCAACGCCCCAGCCCAAAGCTGCAACTCAAGCACAGGTATGTTCTCGATCTCGTACATGTAATAATGTGCAACAGAGTGGCCAGGCTTTCACGTATGAGGCTGTCTCTAAAATTGGCACTCGTCCCATTATTTACAGTGCGATTGGAACTCATGCCAACTACGCCGTACCGGGAACCCATTCCAGGTTCGTCGCATCTGCTACTGTCAATGATACTACTTCCGCAGGGCTTCTCTGGGACCCGATTCTTTCTGCATACTCTTATACTCTAACTCAAGCTACCGCTACCAATAGCACATTCGTTGGATCCGAGTCTTCCACACCTGCATCTTGGCTCTCGTTTCTTGGTCGATGGGGTGACGAGCAGTACCTTGACAGTGATCCTCGTCAGTTTGACTTCCTGAATCTCAATGTCACTTGGAGATACGAATCAGGGCCCACGGGACCTCAAGACAAGAGTTTGAATCGTACCGAGGTCTGTCCGGACGACGCAAAAGCTTGCACTACGTTGAGCATGTTACCTGCGGTCAGCGGCTCTAACATCCTGAGTACAGTAATCAGATTGAGCCCTATGACCACGACTAGTAGTATTACAGCGGAAGTCGCGAGCTCTGCAATTCATTCCTCCATAGCAACTGCGACTTCTGGTTCGAGCAGCACCAATGTTGCTCGAATGCTCAAAGCCGGAGTAGATAGAGCGGGAATCCTAATTGTTGTGGCACTAGTATTGTAGGCTTCTCAGATTGGATGCTTCTTCTGTGGGGCGATCTGATCCTACGGCAGTCTGAACAGACTGTGGAATGTATATACCAGGTCTCCCAAAGTGCGTCGATTCCTTGTGTCTCACTGTTTGATTAGGGCTCAATACGCTGAGAAATATGGACACCCGTGTCGGAGCCTCGTCTCTCGGTCCCAATAAATCCGAGGCCTACTCAGGGATTGTCAACTTTCTCTCGATCACAGAATACTCACATTCTCGTATGCCATTGGCCGAAATTCGGCTCGAACCAGCATCACATTACCAATATGCAATTTCAACCACTCATCCTTGTTGTCCGTAAAATCTTGCAGTCGATACTTGCTTGGTTTCTTAGCTTTCCCAACCTTGCTACAACTTGAAGAATCGAGCAATTAAGCATAAAGTCTCCGGTGAAAAATATTTCTCAATGCTATCAGGACAGCTCAAGCACAAACATCAAACACCGTCATAAGCCTCGGCGTTGACAGTTCTTCAAGATTCTGGCAAAAGCAATATCTCGCACGCAGCTTGATATCAGCGTGCTTTCGCCACTCCACGGGTCTTTATGACCTTGTATTCCATCTAATCGTCAATTTTCTGTCAACGTTTCCCTAAAGTGCCTGCATTTTCCCGGTAAAGCTTCTCGAAGATCATGCGCATCACTCTTCTGACAAAGCTCACGTAATACCGCTTAGCCTTGCTACTAGATCAGCCAGTGCTCACATGCTTCCGAATGAGTCAGTACTTACACTGCCACTACACTTCCTGCAATCGAGTGTCTCTCGAAGAACGATTACAGCTAGATCAAAGAAAATCTAGCAAACATCAATTCGGGAGCCTAGGCTACCAGCAACTGAAAGGTATTCATAGATGAATAGATACTGATGTTGATAGCGTTGACGGATGATCTACCACCATCTTAATTTTATTATAATAAGCTTGCTTGATTTCGTGCCACCGCATTCTGTATTGGTATTCAAGGTAAGTAACCATGTTTCCATCCTCTCTCTCAAGTGACTTATGCTTAACTGAGTGTGAGTGAAAGGAAGCAGCAAACGATATCTAAGCAGAGATTGGGATTTACTGGATTTTCTTAGACGAAGGATACATAGTCTACATTGCCATCCTTGCAATCAGTGCTCAACACGCATTGCTATGCTAGATCCTGCTACCTAATCGGGCGATTTGATCAGAGAACCAACTGTTGCTGAAAGCTCGGTATGTCGATTTTGAGATTCCTCCTTTCTATTCCAAATTCAGCCAAGAGTTGGCGATATCTTGATCGTTCGGATTTTAGATCCGGGAACTCGAAAATTCCCGAGAGCTTGCCTTTAACTCGGAATATACCAAAGTTTCTTGCATTCATGGACAACATCGTCTGCTTGCTTGCCACTTCCAGACGCACTTCCCATTCAGTTGCAGCGACTTCACTCGTGAAGTACAGGCATTTTGACAGTACAATTACTTTACTAGGGTCTTGAAGATCAAGAGCAGCTCGACATATCAACATCGAACTCTAGCAAACAATCCGGGCTTTTGAGCGAAGCGAGTCGTTCTTATTTACACGAAGTGCATTGATTACACGGCCTAGACCCTCGCTCGCGTAGCTAAAGTGGGCCAGGTTCGGTTCGCGCAAACGAAGGTACCGATGTCGCCATTACCTTCATCTCTCCCGCTCGAGCCACATGTCGCTGCACCCATTTTACAAGTGATTGTGCATTTGAAGTGAGAGGGTGACAAATGGCCCCTTCAGGAACGAAACTTCACCTGCATGCTTAATTGCCGCACCAGCGGATTGGTGCAGCTGCTGTCTGCGCGACCCATGTCGACTCAAGATCCTGAGAAGAAAAAACCCAGATATCGGAAAGATTCTCTTACGCTGCACTTAACAAAACGTCCCACAATATACCTATATTCCACTACAGTCCAATCACAAAACCCAGTCTGTGCTCACCCTGAAATCCGCACCAGGCAACATCTACAATGTCGAAAGAGCCTCTCTCAGTCGCCCACCTCCAAAATACACACGCTCGCCACAACAACCATCTCCCACCATAACACCGCTTCCTCCATCCTTGACGCCGATGAACTCAGCCTCCTCCGAGTCTTCTACGCCAACCCCTCCACTACTAATAAAGAAATGCTATTGACCAAGCACGACATACTTGATCGGCCGGGGCAGAGGCCTGGCGAGAAGGCAGCGACTCAGAGTGAAAGTCTCGTTATGATGCTAATTGCAAGATTGGGAACAGAAAAGCTGAGGTTGAGCGAGAGAAGGTGTAGAGAGTTGAGGGAGTGGTTTTAAATGGGTAAAGAGCATGATTAAAGGCGAGTGCCTATGATGGGTGAATTGTTGCGAAGGCGAAGGTTTTAATATACCTTGCATTAGGCGAGGATAGTTCGATTCGAGATTAGTCACTCTTCAACGTGGAAATAGTCACTTTCTTCATGATAAACGCAGCCTAAACAAGCCTTCGCCTACTAATTTGCAAAATTTCAACATAACTTACAGTCATGCAAATAAGAAATGTTTAATTGCTTGAAAAAATTTAATCTTTAATCTTTATTATTTGTTACTAATTATAAATTGAACTTGCAATAATTTAGGGAATCACTAAACGTACACCCCTTTTCACTACATGTACACCCTCGATTTCACTACATATACACTCTTCTCAACTAGGTTTAGCGATCATCAAAATAGAATTAGCGGCATAATATTTCATAGCAACGCGCACTCGTTACTCTATCTACTCACCATCAATTCTATCTCATCATCGTCATGAATCTTGCACTCTCTTCAATAGATGAGCTCTATGTGAGTGACGAGAAGCTCATCGTTGTCATCAATACGTGAGCTGAAACTCATGATTACACGCTCATCATCAGTCGCTTAAACAAAAACAAGTGAAGAATCAAGAATAAAATTTGATTGAAATGTGATAGAAATGATAAACCAGATAATACTGATGAGCAAATGAGACTACATGTTGAGTCAAGACTCATTGAATGTCTCTTCAAAGCAATAGTTACATCAACAGTTTGTAAAATGAACTAAATTTTAGAATTTAACTTAAATGACATTCATCACTTAAAGTTGAATAAAATCTGAATTTAAGCTGATCTTGCTGAACTGAGTTCTGCTTTTGTTAATAAATTTTGCATTCATTCATATATTATTGAATTGAATCTTGCTTTTATCAATAAAATCTGCATTTATTCATATACATTGAATTGAATCTCACTTTCATCACTTTCATCACTTATGTTGTATATATTACATATGTTGATTCTTCTTTTTGCATATATTATATATATTTACAAAGACTTATTTAAAGACAAATTATAGTATGAAGCATCATTACAATGAATGTCATTGTTGTATTCAAGAGCATCATTAATAATACATGAATACTTTTCACTCTTGATCATTCATTGTTGAAATCATGTCTAGAAACTAATCAGAGTGCGTGCGTGACTAGAATGTTTGATTCAATAAAGATAATTATAACTAAGACTTTAAGAATACAGAAGAAAGAAGATACAAAAGATAAGAAGAACACGCTTTATATAGTAGTTACTCAGATTGATGTTAGTCTTAAAGTGTCATGATGTCAGATCATTAACTCAATTTAGAACATAGATCGTCGATGTCTTAGATAATCTCGATTCATTGAATTTGTTTTGCAGTTCAATGAATCAAGTCATCAATCTAGTCATCGTCATCTTAATCTAGTCTCAGCAATTCTGTTTCAATCATCTCAGTCGTGTGCGCGAATCTTTGCAATCTTAAGTTATAAAACTACTGTCTAGTCTTGATTCTGCTCGATTCATGTATATAAAAGTTGAGCTTTCATTCTTTTCTTTCGCTCTTTGTCTTTCATCTTGTACATTATCTGATGTATTGTCTTGTATCTAGATTCTATCAAAGTAATAATAATAATATCAGTCTTTTATATTGATAGTATCTTTAATCTAGCTCAGTCTCTGACATTATGAAAGATCTACACTTTCTGCAACGTTTTCATACATTGAAATCTCATCTAGTTATTCTTTCGCTCAAATGAAGTCGTTTCACAATCTCTTGATTGATGATGAGCGTGCTGTCGAACAGTTCGCTCAAAGTGTGATCGAAAATTCAGTCAAGGTCTTTCGCGCAATGCAAGAGCTTCAAAATCAAGTTCAACAACATGATGTCATCATCTTATTCTCATTCATCATTCTCAATTCTTCAGTCTATATAGAATTGAATTCTCAGTCTCTCGCGATGATAGCTCAGATCATCACATAAATCTTGAACAATCAATCTTTCTTCATCATTCATCTTTTTGCAAACTCTGTCACTGTCTTCATCGCTTCTAGATTCGAGAAGCTTCTCGACATATCTGAGTATGAGAGAAACAAAGATCGATTGAATGCATGAGAGCAGAGTCTGATACAGCGCATGAACGTGAACGACGATCGTTATTTCTCTTATCGAGTCAAGATCGTCTATGTCGAGTCACAACTCATCATAGATAGAAAGATTCACAATCTAATGAGTCAATATCGAGTCAATGATCTCTGTATCATTTTCATCTTTGCAGATTGATGACACAAGTTGCATCATTGCTGCGACAATTCTTTCAAGACAGAAGATGCTCATTTATATCTTCGCGAAACTCTGAAGCAAGACATGAATAGCTTTGTCGACTACTACAATCTCTTTTATCAAAAGAAAGAATGTTCTTTGATGAAAGATTTCTTGTTGATTGACTGTCTGAAGTGCAATGTCAATTATTTCACTCAAGTCGTCGTCTTCTTCTGACGAAATCTCAATGAAACTCGATCATTCATCTTTCATCAATGAGTTCAAGCATTCTCTGACATCAACGAAGAGCTTCAGCAGCTTAAGCATCGTCAATCTCACTTCATCTTCATCATCATTTCGTTCATCAAAGTCAAGAGCATCTCTGCATCGACTAGTAACTCTTTGAGTTCAAAGATCATCACTTCTGTGACTGTCATCTCAACAGTATCTTCGTCTCTTTCTTTCTCATTTCTCAATGAGTCAATGAATCTAAGTTTCGTCATTGTCATCATTCAAGATAAGATTCTGATCGTTTCTGAGATCAAGAAAATCTGCAACAAGTGAAAGCTGTGCTACTACTGCAAGTTGCAACATTCGAGCAAAATTGCTAAAGAATGTTCAAATAAGAAGTTCTTCACTCTGCATATCATGAATGTCTACGACAGTGACATCATCAGTATAGATGAAGAAGTCTTGCTGTTCATAAGAAAAGTTTAGTTTTTGAGCTAAGTCGCGCTCAAAAATCTGTATACATATTATCTTGTCTACTAGTCTCAATCTTTTCATTCTCACTTCAATCATATAGAAAGTTTTCTGCTAAATCTGTCTTGAAACTCTTTGAATTCGATTCGACATTCAAAGATAGTCACATGATAGTATTCTGTATTTTACGTCAAGCTCAATCTAGAGTTTTCGCTCTCGCTCTGATTGATAGTGAAGTCTCTGCTTATGTCTTTATGAATAAATTCTTCGCGCAACAACATCATCTTTTCTTGCATCAATTAATTCACTCTCACAGACTTCGAGAATTTGATGATCAAGTCGCTTTAATCGATGACATTATTCATGTCGTTGAAATCACAATGATTCTCGATGAACACATCGAAAGACTATTCTTCTATGTCACTGAATTAAGTCAGTACTTCATCGTCATGAGTCTGTCATGACTTTGTCGTCACGTCATTAATGTCAATTTTGAGCACAATATTCTCATTTTGTCTTTCTTCTTTTGTCTTAATCATTGTTGCTCATTTTTCGTCAAGATCTATGATCTTAATCAATAAGAAGAAAATTTCTCGTTCGAAGTTAACAAAGTAGCTTTCTTTCAGTCTCGCTCTCAATTCGCTCACAAGAAGTAACTCAGTTCACGAATCATTCACAAGAAGCAATTCAGTCTACAAATTGCTCACAAGAAGCAATTCAGCACTCAGTTCGCTCGCAAGAAGCAATTTAGTCTCTCATTCACTCGAAAGAAGCAATTCAGTTTTCAGTTCGCTTGCAAGAAGCAATTTAGTTTCTCATTCGCTTAAAAGAAGCAACTCAGTTTTCAGTTTGCTCACAAGAAGCAATTCAGTTCTCAATTCGCTTGCAAGAAGCAACTCAGTTTCTCGTCTGTTCACAAGAAGCAATATAACTTCTCGTTCACTCATGTTACGATCCTAGCTACGCACCTATGTTGGTAGCTATGTTGGTGGCTATGTTGATGACTATCGCCGGCCGCTCGCCGCTAGGCTATAGGGTTGTTCCGAGGCCAACCCTATTCAGGGTTAGCTTATGTTCTCCTGAGTCATATAGATAGCCGGCTCTTCCCTTCTAGATACTTTCCTTCCTTAGCATTTATATACTCGTTACATTACACCCATATGACTCGCTCTATGCTGGCCCCTAACAACTCACAAGAAGTCAATTAATACTCAGCTCGTTCACAAGAAACAAATCTCGTTCAATCTTGTCTTTCGTTTGAAACAAGAAGCTTCTAATTGTATTCTTCAAGTCATTCAAAAAGAATACTCATCAAAAATCAAGTGTTGAAATTCTTTTCTCTCTAGAACTTTTGTTGTTCTTCGAGCAGATCAATTTGATCAATCTTTTATACAACTTGACATAGTTGAGTTGAGAGCTCAAAGCTTTGATCATGCTGCTCATGTCAAAGACATTGAAGTGTTTAGCATCATTCTAAAGAAAATCAATGTCTTCTTGAATCTTGAGTTAATCTCATCTTCTAGTTTAGACTCTGACGAATCAAAATTACGTCACGCGACTTTGACTGTTCATTCAAAGAACAGTTCAACTCTTGCTCAGTTCTCATCTCGCTCTCAAGACAGTATGTATGATAAGAATCATCGTCTGAATCTTCATCAAATGAAAAAGAAATTTCATTTGACTGCATTCACGACACAAGAAGATCTTAAAGTCTATCGACAAAGTAAGAACGTCGATTCAGTCACAATTCTATCGTTCAGATATTTTGAGTTTCTAGACGTCTTCTTCAAGAAGAACGTCAATATCTTGTCTTTGCATCAAGCTCATGATCATGTCATACATCTTAAAAAAGATGCTCAATTCTCAGTCTTCGCTTTGTACGACATGAGTCATGACAAAATTCTAGAACTTCGTCGTTATCTGAATGAGAATCTGAGCAAAGATTTCATTCGAGTCAGTCGCTTTCAAACGATCATCTCTGTTCTCTTCGTCAAGAAACTCGAAGAAGAACTTTGCTTCTGCATGAACTATTGAGATCTGAACGCTATCACAGTCAAGAATCGATATTCTCTGTCTCTGATCTCAGAAACACTGAATCGTCTAAGTCGAGCTAAAATCTTTATCAAGCTGAATATCATTTCTGCATTCAATCGACTTCGAATCAAAGAAGAAGATGAAGCTTTCATCGTCTTTTGCACTTGATTTGAATTATTCAAGTATCTAGTCATGCTCTTCAATTTATGTAATGAGTCTGTCTCGTTTCAGAAGTATATCAACAATACTCTTCGTGAACATCTAGATAAGTTCTGTACAGCTTATCTGAATAACATCTTGATCTATTTCAACAATGAACTCGAGCACAAGATTCATGTCAAGCTCATTCTGTGAAAGCTGCAAGAAGCAAACCTTCAGACGAATATAATCAAATGCAAGTTTCACGTCACTCAAGTCTTGTATCTAGAATTGATAATCATCATCGAAGAAATCAAGATGAATTCTTCTAAGATAAACATTATTGTCAACTGACTCATCTTGATCAACGTTAAAGACGTTCAAAGTTTTCTAGATTTCGCGAACTTTTATAAAAGATTCATCTATGACTATAGTAGAATAGCTATCTCGCTCACTCGTCTCATCAGCAAAGATGTACTCTTTGTCTGATTTCAGAAATGTCAGATTGCATTCAACATTCTTAAGAAAGTCTTCACTTTCAAGATTATTCTTTGTCACTATAATTCAGATCACAAGATTGTGATAGAAATCGATGCTTCGAATTATGTGTTCAAAAACATTCTTTCTCAGTATGATGAAAACGAGATTCTTCATTCAGTCGCTTACTTTTCGAAGAAGCATAATTCAGTCGAATGTAACTACGAGATCTACGATAAAGAACTCATGATCATTGTTTGCGCTTTCGAGAAATGACGATCAGAGCTTGAAGACTCTATCTATTCTGTCGAGATGATCACGAATCACAAAAACCTTGAGTATTTCATGTCAACTAAGCAGTTGAGTCGTCATCAAGCTCGTTGAAGTGAGTTTCTGTCTAGATTCAACTATTGCATCGCTTATCGTTTCGACAAGATCGACGATAAGTCGAATGCTCTGACACGTCGCTCAGAAGATCTTTCTAAAGAAAGAAATACATTCGATTCTCGACATCAATATCAACATCAGACAATTCTGAAAACTCATGTTTTAGACTTTGATATTGTTGAGAATCTTGTTCTTGACGTCTTCAACATCAAAGTCATGAAGCTTCAGTCACAAATCATCGCTCTAAATTCAGTTCAGTTACATCTGTTTTCAGTTATCTCAGCATTCTTGCAAATTCTAGCTCTCATGAATCTAGAAATCAAAGAATTCGATGTTGAAGACATCAAGTCTCAGCTAGATCAAGACACTCTGAATCTTGATGAAGATTCTGCTGATATTCTCACTCAGACATTGTGAAAGCAAATCGAAATCAATGACAAATTCGCAGCTCAGATAATTGAAGTGCTTCGCAATGAAGCACGACATCACAACAAGATTTCTCTAGTTGAGTGTGAAAAACACGAGAATTATCTGTACTTTCAAGAAAGAAAGTACGTGCTCAACTCAGATAAATTACGTCTTCGTATCATTCAGCTCGCTCATGATAGTGTCGTCAATGATCACTCAGAAAGAGCAAAAAGCTATGAACTGATCAGTCGAGTCTACTGATGATCAAACATTTATAAGTATGTTCAACGCTTTGTATGAAACTGTCATGTGTGCACACGTTTCAAGCTCTCTAAACAATGAACTCAAGAATGATTGTGTTCTCTTTCAATTCTTGAACGTCGTTGACATGATATCTTCATGAACTATGTAGATTCTTTATCGCTCAGTATCTTCATGAGTATCACATATAAATATGTTCTAGTCTTCGTCGATCATCTTATCAAAATGAGACATTTAGTCTTCATCACTTCTATGAAAGTTGAAGAAGCTATCAACTGCTTCTATGCTTATGTTTGAAAACATCATGATTTACTTGAGTTCTTCGTGTCTGATCAAGACACACAATTCATCTTCGATGTCTGAAAGCATATGTGTAAAATGCTGAAGATAGACGCTAAGTTATCAATGATGTATCACTCTGAAATCGATGATCAAATCGAGAGAGTCAATGCTGTCATGAAGCATTATCTTCGAGTCTTCGTCAACTACATGCAGAATGACTGAGCTAAGTGACTTTCTGAAGTCGAATTCATCGTCAATAATGCATCATCATCAATCATTCTAGCATCATTCTTCTTGATCAATTCAAATCAGAATTCACGTCTAGACTTCAAGTCTTCTGAGTCTCTGCTTGAGAATCTTACGTTTCAAGTTCGAAACAAGTTAATCAATGTCAAAGAGTTCATCAAGAAGATGAAGAAACTAACTGAGCATCTACGTGATGAGATGCTTATAGCTCAGATCATCTATGAATTCAATGTCAATCTCTTTTGTCATTCTTGTTTTAGATACTTCGTCGAAGATAAAGTTTGACTGAATGCTTGCAATCTCAGCATCGCTCATCTCGCTGTCAAGTTAAATGATCATAACGTTGATCTCTTCAAGATCAAGCATGTCTTCGAGAGCAATTCTCTGATCATCGAGTTAGATCTTTCAGCATTCATGAAGATTCATTCAATCTTTCATGTCATTCTTCTGAGTCATATCGCAAGTGACTTTCTCTCGAATCAACGTCAGAAATCTTGAGAACTCGTTGTCATCAAGAATGATGAAAGATTCTGATATGTAAACAGCATACTAAACTTCAAGCGTGATAGACACTATAATTCATCTCTGCTCAAGTATTACATCGATTGAGAAGATCACTTTTCTACTTGAAAGTCTTTTCATCTTCTGAATAATTGTGAGCAAGCGCTCGATGAATATTATCTCGTCAACTCTGTCGCTGAAGAATCACATGTACTGTCGTGTGTGATGTCTCAATGTCAATGTCAAGAACTCTAAATTCAATCTTCATCATCTTGAATCAGTCTCGATCTGACTCAGATCTTACTTAGATCTGACTCAGACATCTTGTCTAAATTTGATTCAGATGTGATTCAGATGTATTCTAGTTTCATCTGTGCATCATCACATTAAACTGCATTTCGTCTCTCTCTTGCTCAGATCTGACTCAGATCTTATTTAGATCTGACTCAGACATCTCGTTTAAATCTGACTCAGATGTGATTCAGATGTGTTTCAATTTTTCATGCATCATCACGTTAAAATGCGTCTCATCTCATCTCGCTCTTCAGACATCTTGCTCAGATCTGACTCAGATGTGACTCAGATTTATTCTAGTCTCATCTGTGCTTCATCACATTAAAATGCGTTCACATCAATTCTCGTCTCGTTTCAGTCTTCATCTTCAATTCTTTCTCATTTCATCTTGTTTCTTCTCATCATCTCGCAGAAGCTCAGTCTTGAAGAGAAGAGCTACTGTCATGATGTCAAATCATCAATTCAATTTAGAACATAAATCGTTGATGTTTTAAATAATCTTGATTCATTGAATCTGTTTTGCAGTTTAATGAATCAAATCATTAATCTAGTCATCGTCATCTTAATTTAGTCTCAGCAATTCTGTTTTGATCATCTCAGTCATGTGTGCAGATCTCTGCAATCTTAAGTCATAAAACTACTATCTAGTCTTGATTCTGCTCGATTCATGTATATAGAAGTTGAGTTCTCGTTCTTTTCTTTCACTCTTTGTCTTTCATCTTGTACATTATCTGATGTATTGTCTTGTATCTAGATTCTATCAAAGTAATAATAATAATATCAGTCTTCTATATTGATAGTATCTCTAGTTTAACTCAGTTTCTGATACAAAGAAAACATGTTGAAACATAAGAAAGATGTTGATTCAAAAAATGTTTATGACACAAAGAAATGTGTTTGTCATAGAAATCTGTTGATCACTCGTAACACAAAGAAGTGTGTTTGTCTAGAAGACAATAGAAGCTGATTAAAAGATGTTAGAAAAAAGAAAAGATGCTGAGTCATATCTTGATCAAATTTGAGTCAGATCTAGATCAGATCTCGACTAAATCATTGATTAGAATTAAAGCTTTGATCTTATTCAATTCTGACACATTTGTAACATTATTCTTTTCTTTGAAAATTCTTGTTTGCATGAATAAAACAAATGAAACGCAAAAATTTTCACTGTTTTTCAATTTAGTATGACTTGTCTGAATAAAGCTTATGAAATTCAACTAGAACTTCTTTTGAACTCTTGAATTCTTCTTTATCAACATAGTATCATTCATCATCTTGATTTAATTCTGTTTATTTGATCTTGTATTGTATTCAATCTCGATAACATCTAGAGTTCAAAATGTCATTTATCTCTCAATAATCATTGTTTTTAATTGTCAATGATTTAGAAGATTTTGAATGCTGTTCTAGTAATAAGTTTTGAGAATAAAAACGTAATAGCTTCAGACTGAACATTGAATGCAGCTGCTTCATGCTTATTGATAAATGAAAATGATAGAAGATTTCAACTTTGACAGTGATTTGATAAAGTTTTAGCTGTTTATTTTTCAAATCTTTGCACGATCTTGTTGTTTTGATGTTTCTGAAGAATAATCAAACTCAGTTGTTTACTTCATAAATGACGTCTTGTTTATGTTTATGTCACGATTTTAGCATGTGTTACTTGAAAGATGTTGAAAAAAGAGATGTTAGATCACTTAGATGATGTTGAACAATATTATAGATGATGATAGATGTGAGATTATCAGTGATGTTATGAAGATTCTTCGATACGAATGATACTCAGCGTTCATGAGGTATAAGAATCTCTGAATGATCTCTTTCTTTTCTTTCTTCTTCGTGCAACGTCTTGTATTTAAAATCTAGTTATTAGAATTTCATTCTGATTTCATTCAGCTCTCAGTTCGTGACATTACGTTGCATCACACTACATCATGAGTCAATTCGAGAATATCAGCAACATTCTGTCGTCGACATCTTTAGCTTCGATCAATGAACTCATCACTGTCGCTCAGTTTCGAACTCACGTCAACAATGCTTTCAAAGCGTGATACACTTTTCTGATCGAACTTCAAACTTGATTCAACGACATCATCACTCAGTATATTAACTGAGTCTCAGTCTGTCAACAAGAACATGAGCAAACTCAGATTGAACTTAAACAGTTTCAGATCAATAATGAAACCTTGTCAGAAATGATTCAAGAACTCAAGAGCATGAGCAAAATCAATATCAAATCAGAGAAATATTTGAATTCAGAACTTTATATCGAAGAGCGAGAGAACAAGTTAAATCAGTTCATCTTCGAGCTGATCAGCAAGCTGAAGTTGAACGCAAATCATTATTCAACTTTCGAGTCTCGTCTTCTGTATGAGTACAGTCGCTTATCGAGAAATGCTGTCGCTCAAGCGTTGTCGCGTATGACTGTTCAGCATGACAAGTTAATCACGATTGAGCAATTAGTTGTCTTGTTAAGACAAGTCTTCGATGATTCAGACAAGCAAGAAATCGCTCAGCGATTCATTTCAGCTCTAAGAATGCGAAATCACATCTTCATTGAATATCTGTTCGATTTTCAGCAACACATTGATGCAATCGAATATGACGTCGTAACTCAAAAATTCAATCTGAAGAATGAACTATTCAGCGAGCTCAAAGCTTTATTGATTCAGATGAATGTCAGTAGTCTGAACTATGAGCAGTTGATTATCAAATGTCAGCAATTGAATAGTCGATATCGCGTCACAGTACAGAATCTTCTCAAGTCAAAAGCAGTGATTCATTCTGTCTCTGTGATCTCTACAGTTCTCGCGTATCTCGTCAAATATGTGACATTCTTGACAGGCTCGAAAGCTACGATCTTGAGCTCGAAGAATCTCATGAATTTATCGATCATCAACATGAAGAAACGAGGCTCACTGACTCTCAAGAAGCATCAGCATCGCATGATCAATCATCTGTGTCTATACTGCGATAAGTCTGAACATCAGACTGCGATCTGCAATTCAAAGCTCAAGATTCAGCTACGAGTCGTCTCATTATTCGCTCTTGCAATCTCTATCGACAATCTCGCTTTCGATACTTCTTTCGTCTTGAAAAAAGCCTAGTCTCTGCGTACAGTCGCTCGCAGAGACAATCGAACAGTCTGAAAATCTCTGCACTCTCAGTTAGCTCGATTCATCGATTAGAAAAGAAGATGAACAATGATCATCTCGTGCTCTCAGATAATCTAGAAAGCAATAAAATCAATGTCAATCTTTCTGTTTTGATTGATATCGACGTCATCGATTATGCATTTATTGATGACTCTTTCGCGCAAAGACACTCTCTGCTCTGTTTTTCTTTGTCTGAAATCTGTATTCTTCAGAAATTTGACGATCAATCAGTCGTATTTGATTCAATCACTCATTACGCTCTTGTCAAACTTCGAGTCTCAAGCGAGAAGCTTGAAGAAATTCTCTTCTATGTCACTCAACTTTCACAATTTTCAGTTGTTCTAGATCTGCCTTGATTAAAAAGTCATAAAGCAATTATAAATCTGCGTCATAATCAGCTCATCTTTGAACCTCAAGTCAATTCAGAATTCGTACTCGAAACTCTCTCGAGCATCTCGATCTCGACTGTGTCAGTATCAGCTTTCTCGACATCTTCGCTCTCGAAACATCTGAAGATCTACGCTATAAATAGTGCTTCGTTTCTGCGACTCGCTAGAAAAAAGAATCATGATCTGTTTGTCATATTCATGAGAGATATCGACAAAGCTCTGAAAATCACGTCTTTCGTTGACTCTGTCACGCTATTGCTCCTCGAATATCACGACTTTCTAGATGTTTTCTCTCGCGAATTGACGAACATTCTATCTGAACGACGTCTCTATGATCATAAAATTCAGCTGCAGAAGAACAAAACTTCTATCTTCGAGCCTTTATATGACATGTCTCAAGATGAGCTTCGAATACTAAAGAAATATCTGAAGAATAATTTGATCAAAGACTTTATTCAAGTCAGCTCTTTTCTCGCGATCTCTTCGATACTCTTTGTTAAAAAATCAAGCGAAGAACTCAGATTTTGCGTGAATTATCGAGGTCTGAACGCCATGACAGTTAAGAATCGATACTCGTTATCTCTCATTCGAGAAACCCTAGATCGACTGACTAAGACCAAGTACTACATCAAGTTAGATATCATTGCAGTCTTTAATAAACTGCGAATGACTTATGAAGACGAGTGAAAGATCGCTTTTCGGACACGTTATGACTTATACGAGTACAACGTTTTGCTCTTCGAACTCACAAACGAATCGTCATCATTTCAGAACTTCATTAATGACACTCTGCATGACTTCTTGAACGTTTTCTGCATCGCGTACATGAATGATATCTTGATCTATAGCAACAGCAAAAAGAAGCATACTCAGCATGTTCGTCAGATACTGAAGCGACTTAGAGTCGTTGAACTACAGATAGATATCGAGAAATGCGAATTTTCAGTTATCGAGATCAAGTATTTGAATCTAATAATCATCATTCACGAAATCAAAATGAATTCTGAGAAGATCAATGTCATCATGAATTGAGCTGCATTTCAAGACGTCAAAGATGTTCAGAGCTTTCTGAGCTTCATCAACTTCTATAGACGATTTATTAAGAAGTTTTTCAAGCTGATTGACTCGTTGACTGTCTTAATCAGAAAAGATCAGTCATTTAATTGAACTCAGAAGTGTCAATTCGTCTTCGATCGACTCAAGCAGACATTCATCACTGTCTCTATCTTAATGCACTATAATTCGAATCTACTCATGACTGTGAAAATCGATGTCTTCGACTATGTTGTGATCGAAGTCATGTTTCAGCGAGATGATAACGAGCAGTTAAGATCTGTGATCTATTTCTCTTTCAAAATGCTATTCGCAGAATGCAACTACGAGATTTATGACAAGAAACTTCTAGCTATAATCAGAGTTTTTGAGAAATGAAGACTCGAACTGAAAGACACGTTAGATCTCGTTGAGATCATTTTCGATCACAAGAATCTAGAATATTTCATGTCAATCAAGCTGCTTAGTCGAAGACAAGTCAGATGATCAGAATTTCTCTCTCGATTTAACTTCAAAATCGTGTATCGTTCGAATGAATTGAACACTCGAGTCGATGCACTCACGCGTCGATCAGAAGATCTTCTCTTGAACGAGAGAAATAGTCGTCGAGAACATCAGTGACAGATCGTGCTAAAATCAAAAAATCTGAAAATTCAAGTCTTAATCAATGTTCTCGACGATAGTGACTCTGAAGCATTCGAATCAAGTGACTCGAAGAGCGAATCAGTGATCTCTGAGCAGTCTGAATCATCAGAGAAAATGTCTATGAATGAGCTAGAAGAACAACTCTTCGCAGTCTATTTCAATGATGAATGAGTACAGATCATGATAACTGCGTTAAGAGATGATCAACGAAAGCTTAAAGAATTTTCGTTAGCGAAATGTATGCTGCGAAGTGATCGAGTCTACTATAGAGATAGACTATTGATATTCGAAGATGAGAAACTGCGACTACGTCTGCTTCAGTTAAGTCATGACACGTCTATTGCGAATCATTCAGAAAGAGTCAAGATCTACGAAATACTCAGTCGTCATTATTACTGACTCGAAATGATCAAGACAGTAGCTCGCTTCGTACGCAATTGTCATTTATGCTCTCGAGTGAAGATCTCTAGAGAAAAATATCAGAGAGCTTTGAAGTCTCTTGATGTACTCAATCGTCGCTGAAAAGACATAGTCATGAATTTCATCGTGACAGTATCTGAAAGTAAGAATCTGAACGAAAATTCGACAATCAATATTCTGATAGTCGTGAACAGACTATCTAAACAAGTGCATTACGAGCCTATGAGTGAAATTACAGCTCTAGATACAGCTCGAGTTTTTTATCATGCAATATGAAAACATCATGAATTATCTGATTCAATCGTCTCGAATCGTGAAACTCAGTTTGTCAGTCACTTTTGAAACGAACTTTGTATTCGATTGAAGATTCAAGCTCGATTGTCAACTGCGTTTCACTCAGAAACGAATGATCAAATCGAGAACATCAACGACGTTTTGAAACAATATCTTCGAGTCTTCGTGTTCTTTATGCAGAACGACTGAGCTGCATGACTGTCATCAGCTGAATTTGTCATCAACAATCACTTCTTCGAAAGCACTCAGTGCACGTCGTTTCTAGCTAACTTCGAACAGCATTCTTGAATGAGATTGAAATCAAAGAAGACTCAGAAGAACGTTATTGAACATTCGAAATGAATACATGTCGATCTGTTTGTTCAGAAAATGAATCGAATCAATGAAATTCTGCGAGAACAAATGATCTTAGCTCAAGCATATCAGAAACAATTCGCTAATGTTCATCGACAACACGCTCTCAAGTATGCAATTAATGATATGATTTGATTAGATGCTCGTAATCTGATGATTCATCGACTCAGCAAGAAGTTATCTAATAAATTCGAGAAATCTTTCAGAATCATCAAAATTGTTAGTTCTCATTCTTATCAGCTAAAGTTACTCGATGACTGATTCTGTTTCAACGTCTTTCATACTTATCTGCTTCATTCTGCGATCAACGATCTTTTATCTGAACAAATATCTTTCGCGTCGTTTTTGATAGTCTTCATCGAAGAAGTGCTTAGCTGAAAGATGAACGAAATATTGAACTCTCGAGTAAAGAACTCTCAGCTAGAGTATTTAATTAAGTGAACTGAAATAGAAGAAAACAGTTGAGTAAAGTTTGCGAATGTGATGAATGTCATCGAAGTCATGAACGTTTATCATGCTCGAAATTTCGATCATTCGAATAAGAATTCATGAATCGCTTACGTGCAAGAAAGCAGCGACTCTGAATATGAGTCAGAGAATTAAAAGTCTCGCAGAAGCTTCGACTTCAAAAAGAAAGATTTATTGTCACGATTTTAGCATGTGTTACTCGAAAGATGTTGGGAAAAGAGATGTTAGATCACTTAGATGATGTTGAACAATATTATAGATGATGATAGATGTGAGATTATCAGTGATGTTATGAGAGTTCTTCGATACGAATGATACTCAACGTTCATGAAGTATAAGAATCTCTGAATGATCTCTTTCTTTTCTTTCTTCTTCGTGCAACGTCTTGGATTTAAAATCTAGTTATTAGAATTTCATTCTGATTTCATTCAGCTCTCAGTTCGTGACAGTTTATTGATCTGAGCTTCGATGATTTGCTTCGTCTTTTTCAATTGCTGATGATCAAAGATAAGAAGTTCTTTCATTTGAATGATAATATCATCTGCTTTTCTAGCTTCAAGACGTTCATAAGTTGTTTCATAGTCAGTCGTATCTGAATCAAAACTCATTCATGAGTGAAAACTCTTATTGAAGTAGAACGAAGTCATTGAGATGATCAAGAAGATATTGAAATTCTCGCTGAATTTCATCATGAAAAGTCATTTCACTCAGTCGTTCTGCATGTAGTTACAGTAGATTCTTAATTCACGTTCAACATCTTGATTAACTCATTTTGATTGATCATTGATTTCAGAATGATAAACTGTTGATAAACTAGTTGTGATTCTTAGTCACTTATAAAGACTTTGTCACATTGTTGATATGAATTGAGAGTCTCTGTTTGAAACAATAGAATTAGATAGATCATGAAGTCGATAAACGTTTCATAGCATGATTCAAACCGTTTCTTCGACTAAGATGTCATCGTCTTCTCAATGACAGAGAACATAGTGATGTTTCTTGATGAAACAACATATAATTGTACAAATGACGTTGTATTCTTCTGATAGAGATAGTTCAGTGATGAAGTTCATAGTTATATCTTTTCAGCGTTTCTGTGAAATTGAGAGAAAATGATGAAATTCATTGATACTATTTCTAGATGTCTTACTTCGTTGATAGACATGACAGTTTCAAATGTAACATCTAATCATTGCTTGATGATCTGATTAATAGTAGAAACGTTGAACTAGATCAATAGTTCTTTGATTGTCAGAGTGAGAGATGAAAGACTGATCATGAATTTTCTTTAGCAATTCTGTATGCATATTTTCAGAAACTTACAGTAGGTTTTTTCTGAACAGAACGTCGTTAATGATCTTGCAATGCTTCAATTCAGTGCTATGTAGCTTGAGCTTGTTTTCGCTTATAGCTTGTTTATACTCATTGCAAAGTTCATTCATTTTGTTGACATCTTTTACTCGCTGATAAAGATCAACTTCAGATTCAATAGCTAGAATATCTACTTTATCGAGTGTCAGAATGATCTGATAATGATCTTCAGTACATTGAGTTGATTCAGAGACGTTGATCAGAAACATTCTGATTAAAGCATTGACTTTAATGTTCATTTTGTCTGATTAAAAAATGATCTGAAAGTTAAACTTGAATAGAATGTCTAGATAATTGACTTGACGTCGAGTTAACTGTTTGTTTTTCATGAAGATCTTTAAAGTCTGATAATCAATAAACATCTGAATGAGCAGCTCTGTGCATTCTAGCTTGAGTCTTCAGTGTTCAAAACAACGAATAATAGCTAGCAATTTCTTATCATAGATGTGATAATTGCATTTGACAGAAATCATGCTCTTGCTGTAGAAGATCATCAAGTGAAAAACTTTCTCATCATCATACTATGATAGAATTTCATCTTTGACGTAGTCAGATGCATTGATTTCTAGAATAGTCTGTTGTTTTGAATTGAAATGTCATAGAATTGAGATCGAGCTGACTTGTTTCTTTAGATCATCAAAAGCTTGAACACAAACTTTGTTTCAAACAAAAGATGTGTTTTTTCTAGTCAGCTGAGTGAATGATTTGACTAGCTTCGAGAAGTCTTTAATGAAACGATGATAGAAGTTAACAAATCTCATGAAGTTCTGAACTTTTTTTAGGTTGATCAATGTAGTTCAGTTGACTATGATTTTCACTTTGATAGAGTTTATGCGAAGATCTTGTTCTGACACTATGACTTTTAAGAAGACAGTTTCTTCTACGTTGAATTTGCACTTTCAAATATTCATCTGTAGATCAGCTTTTTGTAAGCGATTCAATATCATTTTGACATGTTGTTTATGTTCTCGTTGAGTTTTGCTGTAGATCAAAATGTCGTCTAGATAGACTTGATAAAAGTCATTTAGAAAGTCTCATAGAACATCATTCATATACTGCTGAAACGAGGCAGAATCATTGATAAGTTCAAAGAGTAACATCTTTGATTTGTATGCTTCTAAAGCGATAATAAAGATAGTATAGTTCTCACTATCAGAGTGCATTCATAGTTTGTTAAACGTCGAAATGATATTCAGTCGAGTCAGATGTTTGCAACCAACTATTTTATCAATTATCTCATTTATGAGTGATAAAGAATAGCGATTTCTTCTGATAATAGCATTGAGCTTTCAATAGTCAATGTAGAATCATAGATCTTTATTTGCTTTTAGAGTGAACAGAACGAGTGAGAAATACGAGACTTTGCTAGAAGTTATAAATTCTTTGAAAAGATTCTCATTCAGATATTTCTTTACTTTCTGAAGCTTGTAAAGAAACATTCGATATACTCAACAGCAAGATGACGTTGCGTCACTAGTAAGCTTTATCTTATGATCATATGAATGATGAGACGATAGCTTGTCTGCTTGAGTTCAATCAAAGATGTCTAGAAAATTCTGATATTTTGATGATAGTTTGACTTTAATATCTTTCAGATTCTGAGTTGTTTCATTGACTGAGAAGATGTTTACAACATTTAGTTCACATTGAGTATTGTAGACGATTTCTCTATCGATGTCTTCAATGAACATAGCAAAAACCTCTGTCTGATTCTTCTTTTTTCGTTTTACTAGTGCTTGAAAAGAAGCAATGTCTATGTTTTGAATCAAGAATGACTCTTTTTGAATGAATGAAACTGAGTGTTTGAGCATCTTAAAGATCTTGCTGTGAGCTGCTGAAGAGATCAAAGTTGATCGCGATCAACTTGAGTGCTTCGTATTTGATGTTAGGAACCAGCATAGAGCGAGTCATATGAGTGTAATGTAACGAGTATTTAAATGCTAAGGAAGGAAAGTATCTAGAAGGGAAGGGTCGACTATCTATATGACTCAGAAGAACATAAGCTAACTCTGAATAGAGTTGACTTCGAAACAAGCCTATGCCCTAGCGGCGAGCGATCGGCGATAGCTCTCAGAATAGCCATCAACATAGTCATCAACATAGTCATCAACATAGCTATCAACGAAGATGCGTAGCTAGGATCGTAACATTACTTCTCCCCTTCAACGATTCATGTTCGCATGAATGTATTTTCTTAGCCTTGTGTAGAATCGAAATGCCTATTGTAGCAGGCTCACTATGCGAGATAGAAGTGTCATTGAAGCAGGCTCACTAGTTGCACGCGAACGAGTCGACAGACCGATTCACTGATAGATAGAGCGATGTGAGTAGATAGATCATCGCATTGACGGAAGATGTCATTGTAGCAGGCTCACTAGTTGCACGTGAATGTATGATCAGGTTCACTGATGAGTAGAACGATGAGAAGATAGATTATCGCATTGACAGTGTCATTGAAGCAGGCTCACTGATCGACTTGCTCATCGAAGAGATCGACTTTGGGCTCGCCATTGTAGCAGACTCACTAGTTGCACGTGAACGTATGATCAGGTTCACTGGTGGGTAGAGCGATGAGAGCGAGTAGGTCATCGCATTGACGATGCCATTGAAGCAGGCTCACTGAGGGTTTGCTCCTCGAGATAGAGACTTCACGCAGTTCTATGACTGACCTCGTTTGATTGTTCAACAAATTCGAAGAATCCCTTGCGAATCTGAATGAACGATTAATCCGCTGATCTTTGACCTAGTCGGATGGTTTCAATCGTTTGTTTATACTCGCTGACCAGCGCACGAGTTCGAATCTTTTGTTTATCCTCGCTGAATCAGCTCACGAGGGGAGGAAGGTGAGTGCTGCTGCACGGACGCAAGCCGCTAGACCAAAGTCGATAGAGGATTGAAGAACTACTAGCAGAAGCATTCGAAGAAATCGATGCAGATTATTTCACTTCGCCTGTAACGAAGAAGCATTTATATAATGTTAGAGACCAGCATAGAGCGAGTCATATGAGTGTAATGTAACGAGTATATAAATGCTAAGAAAGGAAAGTATCTAGAAGAGAAGGATCGACTATCTATATGACTCAGGAGAACATAAGCTAACTCTGAATAGGATTGGCTTCGGAACAAGCCTATGCCCTAGCGGCGAGCGATCGACGATAGCTCTCAGGATAGCCATCAACATAGTCATCAACATAGTCATCAACATAGCTATCAACGAAGATGCGTAGCTAGGATCGTAACATTTGATGTGATTGAAAAAACCGAAATAGAAATATCTAATTGATCAGAAAATACGATAGTATCATGTCTCATGTTCAATAATATTTCATTTTTGTTCATTCAGAGTTTGCTCAATATAGCTTCATAATGCTCGATATCAGTTATTAGCATTAACATAGTCAATTCTTTATGACTTTTGATCGTGAGATTGAGTAGAATCTTATGAGTAATGATCTTTCTAGCTAGCTTCTCGTCATATTCTCGTATTAGCTTCTCTTTTGCTAGTGATATAAATTATATTTCAAGTTTCTGACATACTCTATTGACTAGCTTGTCATGTATCAGCATGTAGATGACAAAATCACTGTTTATCAAAGAGTGAAGGCTGAAAGAATTGCTCTGAGAGATAAGAGAAGCATTGATCAGAAATGACTTTTTAAAATAATTTTCTTTCGATAAAACTTTGATTTGACTGCACAAAGATATGATCTCTATCTTTTTAATGACTTTGAAAGAGATAGTTAGTTTTTTAAATCAGAATCTGACTCAGAGTTTAATGTAAATCGATCAAACTCATCATCTTCTAATGCATTGATTCTCAAAGTTTGATCAGAGCACTCTTTAGAGAAATGACCTGACTTATGACAAATGAAACAGCTTTCAGTTTGTAAATCTGTCTCTTTGACGCTAGTTAAAGTCGCGTTGCGCGATTTTGATGAATCGACTGATACAATAACTTTGATCTTTCTATAGAGATTCAATGAATCTAATTTCTCAGCAAAGATGACTTGCTTTCTGATCTTGATCAGAGATTTCTTTTCTTTGATGTCATTCATGACTCAATGCTCATTGTTCAAATGAATTAGATAGCTACGAATTTCGTTCAGAGATTCTGACTGAATCAATTGATTACATCAAGCTGCATGAAGATGATATGCTATCTTGTCTCGTAAATCAATGATCAATTGCTTTTCATGATACTCTAGATAAAAGAACAGACGTTAAAACATTGAATAGAAATCGCTGAATTTGCTCTTTTCTTGAGAGAGATTAGCATACTTTCTTCAAAAGTGTGTCTTTTTGTCAGAATCATCATATAGTTGAGCAAGTTCATCTAGTAGATCATTGATCATTTTATAGAGATTCAATGAATCTTGTTAACATTAAGCTAAAGTAGCTTTGACTGTGTCTTCATTGATTCTGAAGTGAATATAGATCAGTATCGCTCTATTAGTATTAAAATGATTGACGTTGATCTCTAGCTTGTCATGAATCTTTTCTTGTCAATCGTCTCAGATGAACTCAGTTTCATTCGTAAACAAAGATGAATTTGAAAGCTTCTGAGATTGCTTGCTGAATGTGAAAAGAGTAGAAGTCGATGAAGTGACATCTTTAGTCACTTGCAGTTGATGTTGTGCTTTAGTCAATTTGTTCTGAAGCGTTTGATTCAATTGATTCAATCGATTTTTTGCTCGATCAATTTCTTCAAAGTGAATCTTTCATATTTGTTCACTTGATATTTTGTCAAATAGCTCACAAGCTTTCACATTTAAATCTCGTTGAGTTCAAAGACTGTTTAAATCTTCTAGAAAAACTTTTGAGTCTTGTTTGACTCAGTGTTGTAACTGCTCTACATTTTTTATATCTCAGAAGATAGAAGCTTTCAGAGATTCATCGAAAGTCTGAAGATGAGGCAAAGATTGATGATGTTTTCATACAAAGTTGATTCTAAGATATTTCAATAAGTGAGATGATAGCTCAGAATAGATGACTGAATTCAAAGTGACAGAAGAATAAAGACTTTGATAATTCTCGAAGAGATTTTTCACAAATGATCGAGTCATAGCGAAGAATTGATGATTGAGCGAAGAGCGATGCTCAACAGTATGTGATGAGATCACTGTTTTAATGTTTAGTCTTCAGAGAAGAATGTTGCTGATTTGAGAGAGTTTTTTGATAATTCTCAAGCAATTAAGGTCTTAATTTCTTGATTCTATTAATCGATTTGAACGAGTGTGTACTAAATGAGCTGTAGATTCTCTTAGCAATGCAAGATCTTAATTTCTTGATTCTATTGATTTCTTGATGTTGTTCTGTCTTTCAATGTCATCAATCATCAAATACATAAATTTCTTTATATTCATTTCGTTGTCAGTCAAGTAAACTTGAATGAGTAATGAGATCAGTATCATGTGATTAATGAATTCTTAAAGTAATGTTGAGATCATGTCTAGAAACTAATCAGAGTGCGTGCGTGACTAGAATGTTTAATTCAATAGAGATAATTATAATTAAGACTTTAAGAATACAGAAGAAAGAAGATACAAAAGACAAGAAGAACACACTTTATATAGTAGTTACTCAGATCAACATTAATCTCAAAGAAAATGTGTTGAAACACAAGAAAGATGTTGATTCAAAAGATGTTTGCAACACAAAGAAATGTGTTTGTCATAGAAATCTGTTGATCATTCATAACACAAAGAAGTGTGTTTGTCTAGAAGACAATAGAAGCTGATTAGAAGATGCTAGAAAAGAGAAAAGATGCTGAGTCATATCTTGATCAAATCTGAGTCAGATCTAGATCAGATCTCGACTAGATCATTGACTAGTTTTAATCAATATGCAGTGAACTCACTAGCATTCACTGTGAATTGATTAAAGTTAAAGCTTTGACCTTATTCAATTCTGACACATTCGTAACATTCATCTCTTTAAAATATATAGACTGATCGTCGAGTCGAGTTTCGAATTGACATTTTGAATTCGACTCGATTCGAAGTCGAGTTGTTCACATTTTCAACCCGACGCGATTCGACCCGACTGAGAATTGAGTCAACTCGATTCGACTCGTCAAGAACTCAAGCTTGGCGTCAAGAGAGCTAAATATAGAAAATTTTCCGGTTTTTGGCTTTTGCATTACCTTTTTGCATTACCTTTTGATAGAGACTCATGAAGAGGAACATGAAGATCGTTTGATAGAGAGTCATAAAGGAGAACATGAAGGTCGTTTGATAGAGAGTCATAAAGAGAAACATGAAGAGAAACATGAAGAAAAACATGAAGGGAAACATGAAGGGGAACATGAAGAGAAACATGAAGGGAAACATGAAGGCCGTTTGATAGAAGGTCATGACGAGAAACATAAAGAGAAACATGAAGGGAAACATGAAGAGAAACATGAAGGGAAACATAAAGAAGAACATGAAGAGAAACATGACGGGGAAACATGAAGGTCGTTTGACTTTGATAGAGAGTCATGACGGGAAAACATGGTAGAAAGTCATGAAGGGGAACCATGTAGGCTGTTCAATCAAGCTATTTACATCTATCTAATATCTTGTCGAGTCGAGTCGGGTTTTCGAGTTGGATTGTCGAGTCAAGCTTCTCAACTCGACCCGAGTGCTCGAGTTCAACTTCTCAATTCGACTCGACACTTTTCCAAAAAAATTCCAACCCGACTTGATGCGATCAGTCTAAAAATATACATTAATTCAAGTCAAAATAACTCAGAAAATGACTTAATTAATTTTAATTTCAAAGATGATTTGCAAATTACATTTTAAGTCTTATATAAAGAATATAAAAATAACTTTGTTAAAAGTTTTAAGTAAATGTAATCATTAAAACATTGAATGACATGATTTAAGTAATTTCATTAAGCATTTATTGCAAAATAATTCAGAAAATGACTTGATTAATTTTAATTTTATGAAGATTAACAATTTTATCTACATATAAAATATATATGTGTGATTTGATTTAATTTGATTTGAATTCATACATTCTTATGACATCAATTTAGATTCAACTCATGAGAGAAACTATGCTATGTATATCGAATGAACAAAACTCTCTGAGAGAGAAAATCGTTCGTTGACTACATGATGACTTTGCATCATCGAAACAATGTTATCAATAATGAATCTATAGCTTTTATTCAGCGCATGACGCTTGAGTAAACTCTTGATAAGTATCTATACTGTTTGATTATGATGCATCGTCTTTGCTCTGCTCTTCATTGACGATATTCTATACAACGATGTTTCGATTTTCGATTTTCGATCATGAACATTGAAGATGATTTCTTTGCACTTGTGATGCTCATAATTGTAATGTCGAAAACTGTGTTTTCTTGCTCAATGATTGTCATTCATTGAATCAAGAAATATGTGATGAAAGAGAGATGTACATGATGAAAAGATAGAATGTGATTGTATTGAATAACTCTTTTCTTCTCTTGATTTGACTTGTGTCACGTAGACGTTGAATAAATTGTTAGTATAAACGTGCGATTGCAATTATTTGATGCATGACTCTGATCAATAGTAAAGAATGCGTTCTGATTGTTCTCATGAGCTCTTAATTTTTCACGTAGATAGATGTATGACTTGACGTCAAGTAAAGAAGATGAGTTCAAGTCTTTTCAATATATCAGCGTGATTGACGAGTCACTACTTCTTTGAGCATTGTAGTCACAACTTTCAGACTCATCATTTGAGACAACTATTTTATCTGATATCTTTTTATCAATTACTTGATGACACTGTCGATGTGATAAAGACGTTTTGATATCGATGCAGTCAATGAGTCGCAAATTCTTCAATCACTTGTAATCACAACTTGCAGATTCTTCATCTGAATTGTCTATTTTACTAGTAGTATCTTTTCATCTCTTACTGACATCGACATGTCATTAGTCTTCTTCGTAGATTGATTGTGACTGTTAGAAAAAATGTTGTCGCGTAGATGAAAACTCTGCATGATGACTTTTCTGATCACGCAACGTTTTAACATCATTCAAACTGCGTTGAATTGAGATGAATTGAAATCTTTTGACTTTTCTAACTTCTATTCAAACAAAATAAAATCAAAAGATTCGTAGTCAACATTACATACAGATGAATCTTGTTATCAGTCATATATATTTATGATTAAAAATGATAAATTAATAATTAAGAAAATGAGATGAATGATTTTTATTAATGTAACATTTCTTGATCTTCTTATTTAAACATCAATTATGCATATATATTTAAACACAGTAGTTTTGCTCAATATTCATGTTGAATGAAATTAAATTGTTGTACTTACTTTGAAAGTTTATCATACGCTGCTGATTTATAACATCTGATGTAGTAATGATTTTACATTCACTCTTCAACTTCTGTATTAAATATCAAAGCTGTGATGCTTTTGTTTAAATTCTTAAGTTTCTTTAATATTTAATCTGTAGAAATAGTTTTTCAATGATGATTCATTCTTTCATGCATTGACAAATTTCATCAAGTGTTTAATCACATAATTAAATGATAAATTAAATGATTTATCATTTTGATTAATCTTTCTTTTTATAAAATTACTTTAACGTGATTAACTGTAGATGCATGTTTAATAACTTAAATGACATCAATTATTAAAATGACATGAATCATCAAAATGACATAAATTATTAAAATAATATTGCTGACACTGATTATTCTGATTCTATATGCTTAATTTTATATGTTCAAGCGCATGCAAAAGCAAGATATTAAATCAATGAATTTATTATTTAACTAGTTATTTAATCATTTATTTGAATGAATTGTTGACTATGTAAAGTATTTGATAAAGAATCATAAAGAATGCTCAATAAAGAAACTATTGAAATATGAGATCATATGAGATATATTAATATTTTGATTGTTGTTGTTAAAAGATTATCTAAAAGATGAAAGATGAAAACTTTACTAGCGAGTCTTAGTTCTATTAGCTCTATTGAGACAAAGATTATCAACTTTTCTATTTTCAACAGAAACATGAAGAGTGCTCAATAGAAAAACATAAAGAATGCTCAATAGAAAAAAATGAAGAATGCTTGATAGAAAAACATGAAGAGTACTTAATAGAGAATTATGAAGACTATTTGATAAAGAAACATGAAGAATGCTCAGTAGAAAATCATGAAGACTGTTTAATAGAAAATCATGAAAGAAGTCATGTAGAAAGCATTGTTTAATTTATGTTATGCTTGATCAATGTGTATTTTGAAGCATGTAAAAAGTTTGATAAAGTGTTTGATCAAAAGCTTGATCAAAAGCTCAGTAAAAAAATTAGTAAAAAGATTGATAGAAAGATCAGTAGAAAGCTCAATTGAAAGATCAGTAAAAAGCTCAGTTAAAAGCTCAGTTAAAAGATCAGTAGAAAGCTCAGTAGAGAATTTGATAAAAAGTTCAATATCAAGTCATGAAGAATATATTTTATTGAGTTAGTTAACATTATTAAAATACGATTATTGTTGTTTTAGAAAGTAAAACTATAAAGAAAGAGAGAAGTGAAAAGAAGTAAATATTTTGAATTCTTTGAATTTTCTAACGTTGATCTTTAACTGAAAGCGAAAATTACTAATTACAAAGATAATAGTACTGTTTTCAAGTCAGTTTGATAGAAAGTTTGATAGAAAATTTGATAAAGCATTCAATAGAAAGCTCAGTAGAAAGCTTGATAGAAAGCTTGATGAAAAGCTTAATAAAAAGCTTGATAGAAAATTTAATAAAGAGTTTGATAGAAAGTTTGATATTAAGTCATGAAGAATATATTCTATTAAGTTAATTAGCATGTGTTATGAAGCATGTATAAAGCATACTATGAAGTAGATCATGAAGTAAATCATGAAGTAAATCATGAAGTGAATGACATGTGTTTAAACACGTTGCATAAAGCATGTTTTGAAGAGAGCAAGCTGATGAGTAAATTAACAAGTAGACTAATGAGTAGATAAAGTGATAAGTAGAATGATGAGCATGTAGAATGATGAGTAGAATGATGAGCATGTAGAATGCGAAGAACGAAGATGTTGTCAAACTGTTCAATGATGCTGTTAATCATTTAATTATTTATGCGCAAAGATAAATGATTCAATTTATCAACTATTAGATTTAAGTACAAGATTAATGACATAATTTAGTGATGTTTGATTGAATCTCTGATTTGATTATCTGTCAACGATGTCAATGATGTTAACGTGATGATTAGCTGCATGTGATTGATTAATTAGCACTTGAGAATTTGTCGATGTAGAATGATGAGCATGTAAAGTAATAAGTAGTTAAAATGATGAGCGTGTAAAATAATGAGTAGAATGATGAGCATGTAGAATGCAAAGAACAAAGATTTTGTCAATCTGACTGTTAATTATTGAAATTATTTATGTGCAATGATAAATAATGCAATTCATCAATTATTAGATTTAACTGTAAGATTAATGACGTAATTAAGTAATATTTGATTGAATCTTTGATTTAATTAGCTGTCAACAATGTTAATAATGTCAACATAATGATTAGTTGCAAGTGATTGAATAATTAATACTTGAAAATTTGTTAATGTGTCTTAATTTTATATCAGTAACAGTTCAAATTTTTCTTTTATTGACTTTCTCATTCTCATCACTAATCTTGACTTCTTGCAGTCTTCACGAAGCTTGAGTTATTTGCTATAAATGTATTGCAATAACTTATTAAATTTCATGCATTAAATTTTTTTGCAATATCTTAAATTAATTCTACATTATTTGATTTGATATTAATTATCACATTGTCAATGATCTTGTTCTTAATCATAATGTGCAAGATCTTGAGTAATCACATATCTGTTATTTGCAACAGATTCAATAACTTATTTAACTTTTTCATGATTTCATCATTATTTTTAAAATCATGAATCTGAGATCAGTTAACTATATTGATGTACATAAAATTAATTATTTGCAAAAGTATCATAAATGTCATCTTTTTGACTTTTTATTTTTATTTTTATTTTTTTTCTTCATTAAGTGCATGCAGTCTATGACTATGACACTGTCTAGACGCTGTATGTATGCTAAGTTACATGTAATCTGGTCAAAGTCACTGCTTTATATCTTTTCATTGATCAATCACATCGATAGTTTGCACATACAAGCGCTTTTGCTCAAACTCTCACAATCATACTTTCGTTTTTCTTCGTTTCTTCACACTCTTCGCGTTCTACTCTTTCGTTTCTAATAATCATTTTCTTATTGCAATTCAAGTATTTTTCAAATACTTTAGTGTTGCAATTCTTTCGATTTTGATGATGAACAGCGTCAATATGATGTCTGTGTTTTTGAGCTGAGTCTTTTTCTTAAGCTTTATCTGCTCTGATCTATAATGCTTGCAATTTAGTAGTAAATGCTTTGATGTTTGACTTGCATTGCATATTTCATAGCATTTGTTTGAATTATTCTCTGATAATCGATGCAAATAGCTCTTGAAATAGTTGTGTCTCATTTTCAACTGAATAAAGGTTGAAAACGTTAGTCTATCAATTTTCTTAAGCTCTTTTAGTGATTTTTGACTTAGATTCACGTTCAATATGTGCTTTCAATACTGATTTCCCTTTTTGATACTGATGTTTCAGACATTTAATCATTGTAATTTCGTCTCTTTGCAAATTTGCTTTTTGACGAAGTTTATAATGATTATTTTCATGTTGTTGATAATTGATACTTCTTGAGCAGCAATTTTGATCAATTGATTCACTTTTTCGTTCTCAATGATGTCTTTGCGACTCGATACTCACTGTATGTGAATTTGACACTGATTTTGACGCAAATTAATCAAGTTTTGTCGTATGTCATCGAATAATCTTGAATTAACGTTACTCTTTGCATTTAGTCTTTGCAAAGTCATTTGACTGTTCATGTACACTCAAATTTCGCTGTTTTTGAGTGCTTTTTCGCTGCATATTGCGATTGCATCGCTAATAACTTGCAGTTTCGCTTTCGTTGTGATTATTTTGTCAGAAACACTTGTCGCTTTGCTGAATCTGACGAATTCATGCGTGAATATCACTGTTGTTTCGATTTCTGTTTCAATCTCTGCTATTTTTTTCCGAATTTGCGATGCGTTAATATACATCACTATGTTTTTCGCCTTTTTGATAATTTTTTCTAATTCTCTATAGTGTGTATTGATTGTATTGCAAGTTTCGCCTTTTGCAAATTCGGTTTGAAGTTCTGCTAAATGCTTGATTTCTTGCTCTCACGATTTCTTGAAGTGAGAAATTTCGATTTCTTTTATTGAATTCAGTGTTTTTTGCACTTTGTTCAATATTCAATATATCTGCGTGAGTCTGTCTTTGCACTTCTTAGCTTTTCAAGATACATTCGTCTTCATCTCAATCAGCGATGAAATTCATCTGTACGTGATGCTGACTACGAATCTACTGTCTAGCTACAGTAGAGTCTAGAGATTATCAAAAGTTTGAATGACATCGAGATGCTGCGTGATGATGAAGCGCTGTGCGTTGATCGCGTGCAGAGTTTTCGCGATCGCGCAGACTTCAATAATCTCAATGCGCATGCTACAAGCAATCTGCATGCAGATGAGAAAGTCAAATAGAACGCAGAACTACGAGGGAAATCGCTTATGAAAATCATTCGATTCAGTATCTCGTCGTCGCAATGATGAGAACTGAGACAGAACATTCTTGTGTTTGATCTGTTGAGAATGATTAGCAGAAAGAACTTGAATCACGAACATTCTTTAAATCTACGTGCTAACTACGTATAAATCTTGTTAAAACTGCGTGCCTGTTACTACGACATGAGCAACTCATGAGTCTCATTAAGTTCAACACGAGCAAACTCGAGAATCTCTTTAATATCATTTAACAGACGTTCAGACACAGACATTCTATACATAGACGATACGTTGATGAGAAGACTTCGTTAAGAGAAGAGAAACACAAGCGAGTTAATAGAGAATGATCGAACTACGCTGTCTGATTAGAAGTGTAGCATATGAACATTTCTGCAAGACATGATCAATCTGCATGAGAGAGATCTCTACAGATAACGCGAAACAGATGAGTTGCACGCTTTACAAGCGAAGCGAGCATCTGCGAGGCGTGATATACAATGACGATGACTGTCGATCTTGAGAATCTCATCTCTTTACTGAGCTCTGACTCTTGAATGTCTTGATGATAGAATCAATTTCTAGTCAAAGACATCGTCTGTATAGCTTGAGAGAACAGTAGCACATGTCGATGTGATTAAAGAAGAAATTGACTGCGATATGCATGTGTATCGCTGACGAAACGTCTGCGACTCATGCTTAAAGAGTAAACTGTCGAAATCTGAGCAGTGAGAGATTTTGCTCGCCTTGAACTGTGAATCTGCTGCGAGAAACTACTTCTCGCTAAGAGGAAAATCAGCATAGAGATCGTGCCTTATGTATGTTGCATGCAACGTATGCAACATATTTTCGATAGATGAGACATATCAGACAGCTCAGTCTATTAGCTCACAAAAAGATCATCTAGTCACGAAATTGTAATGAGTATTGCATTCGAAATGTCACAAAACAACGCAAATGACGAAAGCTTTGCAAACACATTGAATATTCGAATTCTACAACACAATTGCGCAAGGTCAACGCAAATTATGCATGCATGCATGAAATTTGCGAAAAACAAGACAGATATTGTTATACTACAAGAATCGTGAATGAGAGACGAGAATATAACAATTTCGCATTCGTCATTTATCTGCATCAAACCAAATGTTCAGAATACTCATGTCAGAGTACTGATATTTGTTGCGAAAAACGTAAAGAAATTTACATGCACATCAAGATCAGACATAGTCAATAGCAAAGATATGCAAGCGATATCAATAGCGAACAATAAAATTCAGAGAAGAATTTTATTGTTCAATATTTACAACGAAAAGTCACAAAACGCAGATGACGAGCAATTATACACGATTGAGCGAGAATTAGCAAAAGTTATGCTAAATTCTGAGCAAAAAGTTATTATCGTCGAAGACTTTAATGCACATCATAGCTGGTGAAACGCAAAAATTTCAAACTCTATTAGAACGAAAGCGTTAATAAAGTGAGTAAATTTACATAAGTGCAATCTGATTAACACTTCTGATATAGACACATATCACAGCTATTTGAGTCAGTCAAGCTCGATACTTGATTTAGCATTCGCATCAAAGAATATGCGCAATCACATCAAGAATTGACATATAAATGAGAACGCAGACACAGAATTCGATCATGAAGTAATTCTATTTACAATAGTTACGAAAAAAGTGAAGTTGGTCGAAAATTCGTTGAACACGTCATACAATCTGCAAAAAGTCGACTGAAAAGACTTTGATGAGCATTTGCAAAAGACGAAAGACAAAATGATTATCAAGATGCAAAGAATCACGAGTTTAGAAGCAAAAGTCATTTATTTGACTGAATGCATCAAGAATACAGTGAAATTATTCGTATTTAAACAGCAAATATGCGCAAAATCAAAATTCTGATGAAACAATAAGCTCATCGAAATGCGAAAGACGCTGTCGTCAAAAAAGCGAACCTGAAAAAGATGCAGAAATGACGACGCATGAGCAGAGATAGTGCAAATGCGAAATTCGTATCATGATGCAATAAAGCTGATCAAAAACCAATTCTGAACCAATTTTTTGAACAACGTCGAAGGGAAAGAAGTGTTTCAGGCATACAAGTTCACTAAATCACGTCTAATCGAAAAGCTACTCTCAATACAAAACTCGCAAAAAGAATTGAAAATTGAATTCAATGAAAAGTGCAAGACATTTCTGAAAGCAATGTACTCATCATCTTCGAAAATTCAAATCAATGAAGAATTACTATCGAACGAAAGTATACAGTGATCAAGAGTTATCGAAGGGAAAATCAAGCACGCTATTAACTTCTCAGCACTCAGGAAAGCACTCGAATCAGACGATATGTCATTTGCAATCATACAGCGAGCGTACAAAACTATATCGAAAATCTTCAATTTAGTGTACTCAGATTTGATCGAAAACGACTATCATTTGAAGATATGACGCGAAGACACGGAAATTATTCTAAAAAAATCAGACAAGTCGAATTATTCAATTTCGAAGACATACAGAATTATTACGCTGCTAAACTGTTTAGACAAAGTAGCAGAAAAAATAATAGCAGTGCAACTGTCTTACACAGCTGAAATTAACGATAAGCTGCTGAATTTTGATCAAATGAGAGGCAGAAAACAAAGATCAGCTATAGACGCAGTACTAAATCTAGTACATGATGCGCAAATGGCGAAAAGTCGAGAAAACACGCTTATCTGCCTACTTCTAGATGTCAAAGAAGTCTTTGATCATGTTGCGTTGAAACAGCTGGTCAAAATATTGATTAAATTGAAAATATCGATCAATTTAATCAATTGAGTAAAATGTTTCTTACAAAATCGAATTATTGACTTAGCATTTGACGACGAACGTCAGAAACCAAAGAAAATAAGCACAGAAATATCACAAGACTCATCTATCTCGCTCATTTTATTTCTAATTTATATTCGATACTTGTTTTCAAAGATTCGCGCAAAGTTCGGAAATTTACAGTCACTCAGCTATATTGACGATGTGACGCTATACATTGAGGGAAGAAATATTGACAAGAATGTGAAAATGCTGGAAAACGCAGCAAAAATCGCTTTCACATGAACTGAGAACAACGCAGTGCAATTCGATGACTCGAAATCTGAATTGATACACTTTGAAAGTCACAAGACGACACTCAACCAAATGATTATTCTACTCAATAACACGATCATAAAATCAAAGACATGCGTACGATGACTAGAAGTCTGACTGAATCGAAAGCTCAACTTCAAAGTTCATGTGCAAACGAAAATCGCGACAGTCACAAGAACGCTACACTCGTTGTTTAGATTAATGAATAGCGAGTGAGAACTAAATGTCAAATCAGGAAAGCAGTTATACCTGGCATGCGTCACGTCTATTAGCGATTATGACGCCGAAATATGATGAAATAATCAAAAAAGCTACTTAGTCAAATTTCGCAAACTGCAAAACGCTGCATTACGGAAAATTCTGGGTGCGTTTCGAACATCATCGATAGATGCTATGCAAATAGAAGTCGAAATTCCGTCGATGAAGGTGCGATTACACCAAAAGTGCAAGAACTATGCAATTCGAATAGTTGAGTTACCGGAAAAACACTCTATCAGAAAAAGAACGCCTATTTCGTACCCATCTCAATACTCTATCGAATTGAACCTAGATCTGAACGCATCAAAATATCTGAACTGAAACGAGACGAAGGCGAATTTACCTCGAAAAGTCAAGAAGTGCAAAGACAGACTCACGCAGATATATCGAATATTGAACAAAGTGCAAAAAACACTGAATTCAATAAAAGAAATCGAAATTCCTCACTTCAAGAAATCGTGAGATCAAGAAATCGAGCATTTAGCAAAAATTCAAACCGAATTTGCAAGAAGCGAAACCAGCGAAACGATCAATACGCACTACAGGAAATTAGAAAGAATTACCAAAAAGGCGAAGAACATAGTGATGTATATCGACGCATCGCAAATTCGAAAAAAGATAGCAGAAATCGAAACAGAAACTGAAACGGCAGTGATATTCACGCATGAACTCGTCAGATTCAGCAAAGCGACAAGCGTTTCTGACAAAATAATCACAACGAAAGCGAAACTGCAAGCTATTAGCGATGCAATCGCAATATGCAGCGAAAAAGCACTCAAAAACAGCGGAATTTGAGTGTACATGAACAGTCAAATGACTTTGCAAAGATTAAATGCAAAGAGCAACGTCAATGCGAAGTTATTTGATGATATACGACAAAACTTGACCAATTTACGTCAGAATCAGTGTCAAATTCGCATACAGTGAATATCGAGTCACAAGAACATTATTGGGAACGAAAAAGCAGATCAATTGGTCAAAAGCGCTGCTCAAGAATTATTAGTTATCGACAACACGAAAGCAATCATCATAAGATTCGTCAAAAAGCAAATTTGCAAAGAGACGAAATTACAATGGTTAAATGTCTGAAAAAGCAGCATCAAGAAGGGAAACCAGTATCGAAAGCACATATCGGATGTGAACCTAAGTCATAAGTCACTAAAAGAGCTGAGAAAAATCGATAGACTAACGTTTTCAACCTTTATTCAGCTGAAAATGAGACATGACTATTTCAAGAGCTATTTGCATCGATTATCAGAGAATAATTCGAACAAATGCTATGAAATATGCAATGCGAGGCAAACGTCGAAGCATTTACTGCTGAACTGCAGGCATTATAGAGCAGAGCAGATAAAGCTTAAGGAAAAAGCTCAGCTCAAAAACACAGACATCATATTGACGCTGTTCGTCATCAAAATCGGAAGAATCGCAACACTAGAGTATTTAAAAAATACTCGAATTGCAACGAGAAAATGACTATTAGAAACGAAAGAGTAGAACGCGAAGAGTGCGAAGAGACGAAGAAAAACGAAAGTACGATTGCGAGAGTTTGAGCGAGAGCGCTTGTATGCGCAAACTATCGATGTGATTGATCAACGAAAAGATATAAAGCAGCGACTTTGACCAGATTACATGTAACGTAGCACACACACAACGCCTAGACAGTGTCATAGTCATAGATTGCATGCACTTAATGCAGAAAAAAAATCATATTTAACAGCTTAATGTCATCTTACATCATTACTTTACATCTTTTGATAAACATCTCATCATGATGTTCAAAGAGAAGTTCAAAGCAATATTGATAAATAAAGATGCAGTGACTGACATTATGTATTACACATCTTGAGTGATGAAGCTTGAGAATGACAATTTCACTACTTTCATCTCAGATGATGAAAAAATGATGCAAAAAGCAGATTTAACTAAGCATTAAAACATTAAATTTGTCATCTTTCAAGCTAAAATTATTTTCAAAATCAATGAAGTAATTGAATCAGCATTTGATTCTTTAAATGAAAGTCTTTATGTTACTTGCAAGATTGTGATGAAGATCTTGATGAATTGAACATTCAACATTCACTTCAACATTAAATTATATCAAGTCACATCATTGTTATTTGAAAACTGTCTTTCTATTTATGACATCTTATATAATTAAGTCTTTCGCTTATATTCAAATTCTGACATTCATGACATTATCATTGTGAACTATTTAAACATGTCTTTGTTGCATACTTTTTATTTCAAATTTATGTTTTTCATACACAACATTAATGATTCAAAGATTAAGAATCTGCATTAAGATGAATAAATGATTCTTCTTGAATTTATCTTTAGATTAATCTCAACTCATACTCAGTCAATTCTGCTTGAGAATCATGAAAATTTATCAGTTCTTCAGAATATAGAAAATACACTCAAAAAAGTCTTCAATTTGTCAGAAGATTGCACAGTTAAGCTGAAAATCTTTATTTCAACAATCAAACAAAATATGTTTTTAAATCAGTATTGAAAATTCAACAGTAGCATCAGAATAAAGTGAAACTTTTCAACATTCAACATGTGATTCAGTCAGTTTAAAAATCACAAGCATATCATTTAAGTAAAACAAGTGACTTCAAAAAAGAATCATTTAACTATTTATCTGTCATATTGATGCACTTATCACAATGACAAGAAGTGCTGACTTATTGAAGATTTCTTTAGACTACAATCAATAAAGACACAGCGAGCATTGATTGCAAAGACTCAGACATTACTTTGCAAGTTATGTGCACTCATTACATTCATAAAAACAGACAAGAAGTATGTTGATTTGCTGTATCTTTTCAATTGCTTCAACTATTAATTTGACTTGAAGAATCAATTTAAAGTGCAAATCAATGATGATAAGTGAACTGCTATCATTCTTGTCAAATCATTTATTTTCTTCAACATGATAAATGTGAGCATAACTCTTCATTGCTTTCTCATCAAGACAGATTGAGGCTTAATTAAGTTGAAGTTGATGTTTAATCTTCATGAGCATAAGCGACAGAATGATGATAAACAAGTACTTCAGTATTGTTTTTTCAATGCATTAAACATGATCTCAGTTCATTCAATCATGTTTGACAAGCTCAACAGAATCAAAATAGCGACAATCAGAATTCTTAATTCTGCTCATATTGATGAGAAATATTATGAATACAACGATTGCTTTCGCGATATTATACTAAGTCAGAATCTTTATATCAAATTCACATCAGTTTTCTTTGAAGACTTGAATCTTTCAACTACTTTTGCTGAGTGAGATATTGAGCTGAATAAGTCTCAGATGTTAATTATGCAATATTTTCAGAATCTTTCTAATGATTTTGATCTTATCAAGAGACTCTTTGAGATTGAAAAGACATTAATGAATATTATTATCACAATGCTACTTTTAAAGCTGAGTAAGAAAGTTAAAGTGCTGAGTTCATTCAACAACACAGCTGATACATTCATTCTCAAACTGAATGAACAACTTCAATGACTGAAAAACAAAGACATCATTCTGATGAATAAGAAAATCATTCGTTTTCACTTGCAGTTCACTGAACATCAGATAATTGCTCAAGACAGTCATGCATCTCACTCAGTAAACAACAATTTCACTCAACAACAATAAAGTATTTCTTACAAGTTATTTGATGTCTTTTATGATCAGCTAACACATTGAATTATTGATCAGAGCAAGAAAACTTTACATGATATTAAATATTGTTGATACAAATTGCATCAGATTAGTCTTGACACTTTGCTTTTAAAAGTCACGAGTTTGAGTAATCATTCAATGAATAAGATGTAATCTCAAAGTCAACAGAATGAACAGAGTGACAAGCAGCATAAGATACAAGATTCTTCAATTGTACAAATTAATAATGAAGAAGTCAATATGATTTATGAAGATTTCAAGAGTGATGAGAATTCATTTGATATAAATTACGAAGATCTTAATTTTCATGTCACACATCAACTTTCAAAGCGAGATCACGAATTTGAACGTTGTATGCTTTAAAGAATTATCAATGTCAAGCTCGATAAAATAAACAATGAAATTAAGCATGATGCTGTTATTAAGACTTTCTGCTCATACTTTTAAAGAATCAAGATGAGAAAAACTCTTAACATGAAAGATCAAGAATTCTTTCAGCGCATTGAGATTAAGTTAAATGTAAATATTTTTGAGCATGATGTAAGCGTTGTTGTCTGCACGCTAATCAACTTCAACACTACTATGCTAAAAAAATTCAAAGAAAATCATACTGTTATTCAGAAAGTTGTAAAAGTTGAGAGCGTAAAAATCTTTATTGCTATAATTCACAGTAACGATTCAATGCATATGTTCAATGATGATGAACAACTTCAATCAATGAAAGAAGATATCAAGAACAATTGCTTTATGCATTATATAAACAGAAGTTTATTCAAACATCTGATTATGCTTGAATACTCTCATATGCTTCTCACTGAACAGTATCACGCAATTCTCATCATAGATGACATCATATTTACTGTTTGATACAAAGTTCAGATGCAATTCTCAGTTAACTCTTCACTTTGATTCAATATGATTATCATAATCATTATATTGAAGAACTTTTGCAAAATAGAATGATTATTAACATTTCTCAACATTAATGAAATTGACATAAGAGTCGATGCATCTTAGTTTAAGCAGAATGAGATTGAAGTCATTGTAGTAATCGAAATATCTGTCAAGAACATCATCATTTTCATGAAATGTACTGTATAAGTTCAGTTACTGAAGAGAAGCTTAATCTTAAATTCGAAAGTTTGAAATGTTGAAGCATACATGATTAATTCTTTTCAAGACAAAGAAGCTTCTGTCATCATTTTATGTATGATGAGAATCAGAAAACTTGACTTTATGTCTCAATTCAATTATCTTCTGACTGTTTATAATCATGCTTGCAACTCATTTATTATGTTATGTAACTATGATGTACTTCAGCATGATTATGCTCATAATCTACATATGATACAACATGTTTAAAATCTGTTCTTGATCAACGAAGTTTACAAGAAATACTTTAGTTAACAAGAATTCATTGATTTCATGAAAACAAAGCATCAATTTCAAGAGTAAAAGTTATAATGAAATGAAGATGAAGCTTGATATGTAAGCGAAGATCAAGCAACAAATCTCTCAGAGAAGCAAGATCATCATTAGAATGCAAGCAAAGATCAAGTAATAAACTTCTCAGAAAAGCAAAAGCATCATCAGAATGCAAGCGAAGATTAAGTAACAAATCTCTCAGAAGAGCAAAAGCATCATCAGAATGCAAGCAAAGATTAAGTAACAACTTTCGCAAAAGAGTAAAAGCATCATCAGAATGTAAATGAAGCTTTTGCAATAAACTTTGCAGAAAAGTAAAAGCATTATCAAAACATGAATGAAGCTTCTGCAGCAAATCTTGCAGAAGAGTAAGAGCATCATTGAGATTTAAGTAAAGATCAAGCAATAAACTTCTTAAAAGAGTAAGAGCATTATCAGAACATAAGTGAAGATTAAGTAATAATTCTTTTAGAAGAGTAAGAACATCATCAGAACATAAGCAAAGATCAAGTAATAAACTTTGCAGAAAAGTAAAAGCATCATCAAAACATAAGCAAAGATCAAGTAATAAATTTCTCAGAAGAGCAAAAGCATCATCAAAATGTAAGTGAAAATTAGACTGATCACATCGAGTCGAATTATTGAGATCAAGTCGAGTTCTCGACTCGTCAAGACTCAATTCGAGTCAAAATTTTGAAATCAAGTATTTAAGTTGAGTCATGATGTTTGAATCAAGTATTTAAGTTGAGTTAGAATGTTAAAATCGAGTATTGATTTGAATTCTCGATTCGATTCGTCAAGACATAAAGATAGGTAGATAGTTGTAAATAGCTTGTTCTTTCTTCATGACTCTCTATCAAATAGTCTTCATGTTTTCTCGTCATGACTTTCTATCATGACTTCTCTTCATGACTTTCTATCAAACAATCTTCATGTTTCCCCTTCATGACTTTCTATCATGATTTCTCTTCATGACTTTCTATCAAATGATCTTCATGTTTTCCCTTCATGACTCTCTATCATGACTTTTCTTCATGACTTTCTACCAAATAGCCTTCATGTTTCTCGTCATGACTCTCTATCAAAAAGGTAATGCAAAAAGGTAACGCAAAAGTAAAAAACCGGAAAAATTTCTATATTTAGCTCTCTTGACGTCATATTCAATTACTTGATGAGTCAAGTCGAGTCAGCAGATTCTGACTCAACTCGAGATCAATACTAGGTCGAATCACAAGATTAATATTGAGTATTTAAATCAAATCACGACATTGATATTGAGTACTTGAGCGAGTCAGAAAGTAGGTATGAAAACTTGACTTGATGATCAGTCTAGTGAAAATCAAGCAATAAATTTCTCAAAAGAGCAAAAGCATTATCAGAACATAAACAAAGATCAAGTAATAAACTTTGCAGAAGAGTAAAAGCATCATCAGAACATAAGCAAAGGTTAAGTAATAAATTTCTCAGAAGAGCAAAAGCATCATCAGAATGTAAGTGAAAATCAAGTAATAAATTTCTCAAAAGAGCAAAAGCATCATCAGAACATAAGTGAAGATTAAGTAATAAATTTCTTAAAAGAGTAAAAACATCATCAGAATGTAAATGAAGCTTCTGCAGCAAATCTTGCAAAAGAGTAAAAGCATCATTAAGATGCAAGCAAATATTAAGTAACAAATTTTGCAAAAGAATAAACATTGTAAAAGAATAAATCTGATCAAGAAACAGTATTCATTAATTGATAAACATGTTTTACAGAAAACAACATTCTTTTTTGAAGTTTAAATTCTTTATTTGCTGTTAGTTCAAGTCTGTCAAAGAGATTAAAACACTGATCACTGTGTAATATGCACTGAAATACAGATATAACAACTTACAGATACAATACACTTCAATCAACAATAGACTAGCTTATTCTTTAAGCTGTTATGCGCATCATGTGAGCGCAGATCTTCAACGTAAGCTAAAGTAAATTCACTATGTTTCAGCTTTTACAGTATCACATTCGTTGCATGTACTTAACATAACTTAATCTTTCATTCATCTGCTCATCATACTTGATGTGAATCTTTCAAGTTGCTTTTATAATCATATAAGATCATGATTTAACATCATGTGTTTCTTTCAATGAGCATCATCATTAAGATTGAAATATGTTCATTGAACTTAATCTCAGTTGATTGAATCTGCATATTTAACATCAGTTGAGTACATGTCTAGTTTATCACGTTAATTCATCTTACATAGTCAAATAACAGCATCAATATTTTATTATCATCATTTATCTTATTGAACTGATTTTATTAATTCATCATAATGACTAACTTACATCTCAAAAAGAATATCACTATCAGATATCAGAATTCTCAACTTGATGATGAATGTTCAACTTTCAGAAACATGACAAAGATTCTTAGAATCTTAAACATCAATAAATATCAGCTGAAGAATTTAACAAATCAAGCTGAGCAATAACTTGAAAAGCATACATCTACACTCAAGCACATCAGATTTCACAAAAAGTCAACTATCATTAAGAAGAAATTAACATCATTTCTGTACAACATTAACTTACTTATGTTCAATGACTTTGAAGCAAATCATATTATTAGCAGTTTGATCACTATAGTTCAATGATTACTCTTCAATAAGAGATGCTTTAAACAGAAACATGTTGAAAAGATTAACATATTTTTCACTCATACATAAACTAGTTCTACATCATTTTCAGATGATTAATCACTCATCATCACATGCAAGATTGTAAAAATTCAACAAGTTTCATTTGCATCTGAGTTTTTGCAGTCATAAAAAGTCATGTCATTTAACAGAATACTTGAAGATTTTGAACTTTATATGATGATGAGTTCACATTTGAATCTGATCACTTTGAAAGAAATCTTGAAAATGAACATGATTCTGATTGAAATTGTATTTAATCATGATTTACATGATGATGAAGATTTATTTTATAATGTTTTGTTTTAGATGTAAATTGAAATTCTTAAAGATGATATCAGCTACATTGAGATGAACACTATCATTTACATCATAAATGTCGAAGTCTTGAAAATAAATTCAGACAGAATTCTTCAAGCTGTCTTACATGATGTCTTGAATGAATTTAATCATGCTGCTCACTTTAATGTGACTCACGCTACATCATATTTTGATAGATCAGAAACACATGTATGTAAACAGTGAACTAATGATCAGTGCAAAACTCACAAACAATGCTTCATCAATCTCAGCTTCTCATTAAAAGCACATAAAATTCATTAATGTTAATAAAAGCAAAGAAATTAACAAAGTGACAACTTAAAGAAATGAGATCAACACATTATCAATTGATCATGAAATAACAATTAATAATTTGATAAATCATGTATATCAATAAAGATTGACAAGAAGTTTAGATTTCATAAAGCAGAATTGAATAAACTTTACTCATATTCAGAAGCAGTCAGCAGTCATTAGCATGAAAGAAAGCATTGCAAATGACACAGCTGTTCTGTTTACAATGAAGAATAACGTTGACTCAATTAACAATGCAACATCTACTCATGTTCAGAAACAGTCAGCAGTTGTTAGCATGAAAGAAAGCAATGTGAATGACACAGCTGTTTTGAGTACAACGAAGAATAACGTTGACTCAGCAGACAATGCAACATCTATTCATGTTCAGAAGCAATCAACAGTCATTAGCATAAAAGAGAGTAATGTGAATGACACAACTGTTCTGAATACAACGAAGAATAATGTTAACTCAGCTGATAATGCAGCGAAATCTGATAAATTTGTGAAAAGTGTACATTCACAGCAAACTAATAAGAGTGAAGATTTTATGAATAAAACTCACACACTTTTATATTTTTCTTGAAAATGATCAAGATTTAATCATTCAAAGAAAAATACAACAAGCATCATATTAGCTGATCAAACATTGCATTATAATAAGTCATTGAAGTATGTGTATGAATGACAAATTAACAACAAGTGATTTTTACAGAGAATGATAAAAGTTCTGAATCATTGCATTCAAAGTAATGAAAGCATGATGACAAGATGTAGATTCAAAAGAATGATATATTGATGTCAGCTTTAAATAAATCTCACATCTCAGCTTCAACTTTTGATAACTCAATATCAGTATCAAGTTTCAAATCAAAGTATGATAGTTTTTCATTAAATGAAAACAATATCATCAACTTACATCAAGATTCAATGAGTTGAATTGATTGATACAAAGCATCTTCATGAAGAAAACAGATGACAAAATTATGCTTAACTGTTTCTGCATGACTTTAAACATGTTGAATCTCAGTCATGCATACATTTGCAAAGAATGAACACGTCATTCTTTTTATATCAAACTTTTGAAATTTTTATGATGTTTAAGATGAAAATGTTCATGAGAAAAAAATATAATGTTGATGATATGAGTCTTGAAAAGATAAACATAAATGTTAGTAAAATTAAGAATGAAGCATGCTAATTTATTAATAAGACAATAAAAATGCTTGAATTGATTTGTCTGAATTGTTTATTGCACATAGCACATGATGAGATTAATAATGCTCATTATGAGAAGAAGTTCAATAAACATCTGAAAGAAAACACTCTCAATACATTTCAATATAAAGATGCAAAGTGCTCTTCTGATAACAGATTGAAAATTGAGTATTCATGTGTAAACACAAGTTCATCTGCATATTTTATATCATTGAAATTTGTCAATTTAATTATCATTTCATCAGTCTTAATCATTAACTGACTAAAGAAGATTCAAATTCATCTTGACAAGAACAATGATTTATTACATTAATAAATTCATCATGCATATTGTGATGTCAAAATGAACGCGCTAGTTATCAGATTAAGACAGACAGATATATATCTTCTATGAGAAGAAAAGCAAACTAGTCTTAGTTTCATATATATGATCATGATAAACATGTATAAGATTTACATTGCAAAATTGATGAAAGATTAACATTATTCTCAAAAAGCAACTTTTAAATCAAGACAATTACAGTTGATATGATAGTTCTGAAATATGAGATGAAATCGATTAATCATAAATGAGATGCATAAAAAGATGATTCAAATGTTTAAAATCATTAATCTATTTAAGATCATGAATAAAAAATCTTGTAAGTGATTTGTTATAAATACATTCTTTGAATGATCTTTTTTTCAAATGATGACATGAATAAACATGCTGATGATAGACTTGATAATAAATCATCATGAATGAATATAAAAAGAAAAAGAAATTCATCGAGTCAATTTGAAATACTGTACATATGAAAATTTGAAAAACATGAAAAAGATACATATAAAAATCATCAATCTTCGAGAGAGAAAAGATCAAGTCATTCAGAAGTACATTAAACAGTTAAAAATCATGTATGACACACTGTGATTATGATGTGATGTCAATCAATCAATGTTTTTCAACTTTCTTCTTACAGATGTGAAATTGAATGAGCATCAAGATATTGATTGTAGACTTTCATCAAGATTCAATGAACTTGTTAATTTCTCAGTAATGACAATCATTAATCAACTTCAAAAGAAGATGAATAAGAAAAAGTAAGAGTGAATCAACATTAACAATTGAATGATGAAAGTTCATTGACTTAAAGTACTTAACATATTTTCGCGTCTTAAACAACTTTCAGAGACACAGTCACTCATGTTCTCTGAAGTAGAAGATTAAGATAAAAAATATGTTCACTTTGAAACAAATCATCTTTACGACTTGAAGAAAGTTGAGTCTCTTTATGAGAAGCACATTCTTAACATTATCTTCAAAATGAACTGTATCAAGATTAAAGTAATCAACGTGTTCATCAATCATGTCTGAAACAAGAATGAGAAGACTGTATTTTATATTATGAGTTTTATGAATGCATTTATTCTTTATTAAGTAAGTGACAGAGTCTTTATTTTCTGTTAATATTATTCTTGAAAGTTATCATGCACATAGCGAGAAAAAACATGTTCAACATGATTGTTAACATTTAATTATGTAATACTTTCAATTTATGTTTAAAGTCTTTGTAATTTTGATAACTTCAAAATTGATCAAATCTAAAGTGATGAACATAGTTTAATTATTTCAGAAAGACTTGAAAAAACTGCAGAAGTATTCAAATGAAAAGTCATCATTAGACTGATCATCAAGTTGAGTTTCGAATTGACATTTTGAATTTAACTCAATTCAAAGTCAAGTTACTCACATTTTCAATTCGACTTGAGTTGAATTGCACATATTTTCAACTTGACGCAACTCGATTCGACTAGAAATTGAGTTAATTCAACTCGACTCGTCAAGAACTTGAGCTTGACGTTAAGAAGACTAAATATAGAAATTTTTCCGGCTTTTGCATTATCTTTTTGCATTATCTTTTTGGTAGAAAGTCATGAAGGGAAAACATAAAGATCGTTTGGTAGAAAGTCATGAAGAAAAACATGAAGAGAAACATAAAGAGAAACATAAAGATTGTTTGAAAGAGAAACATGAAGGAAAACATGAAGATCATTTGATAGAGAGTCATGACGAGGAAACATGAAGATTGTTTGGTAGAAAATCATGACGAGAAACATAAAGAGAAACATAAAGAAAAACATAAAGAGAAACATGAAGAGAAACATGAAGAGAAACATGACGAGAAACATAACGAGAAACATGATGAGAAAACATGAAGGTCGTTTGACTTTGATAGAGAGTCATGACGGGAAAATATGGTAGAAAGTCATGAAGGAAAATCATGTAGACTGTTCAACCAAGCTATTTACATTTATCTAATATCTTGTCGAGTTAAATCGAGTTTTCAAGTCGAGTTGTCGAGTTAAGCTTCTTAATTCGACTCGAGTTCTCGAATTCAACTTCTCAACTTAACTCAACACTTTTTCAAAAAAAATTCAATTTGATTCAACACTTTTCAAGTTGAGTACTCGACTCAAACTCAAGTACTCAACTCGATGCAATCAATCTAGTCATCATGCTTTATCATTGACATTATTAAATTAATTGATGTTGATTACAATTTACATAAAGTTAAGAAACTAGTTCAGATTGACTTAAAATGAATGAAGAGAAATCAAGCATAAATCAAGAAGAGAGTCAGTCATCTTGAATAATATGAAAAGACTATTACCTATGACTTACGCTGTGTAGATTCAAGAATCAAGATGCTGATATATGATAGACAGAATCATTGAATGCATATAATGAATTTGACATTGAAGCTCAAAATCTTTGAAGAGAATGTAGTAATCAAAGATATCAAGAATGATGATAATAATAAAGAGAACAACATTGATGTTGATAACAAGATGAAAAATGATAATTGCATTTAAATCACACAGTTTTATACATGTGCATCAAGAAAGCATGATGTGTTATTAGTTTATCAATCTGTATTATAAATAATTGTATTCACTCTTTTTTCTTTGACATTCATTGATATATTCATCAAAACTTATTAAGATCATGAAAAAATTTATATAATTAACATTAAATTTTATGATTCTTAATGATGTTGCAAACATTTCTTTGATGATGCAACAAATCTTTAACGACATAAATAACATTGTTTAAGCATAATCATAGATTCTCATTTTCAATCTTTCAAATAGATTCATTCAAATAACTCATTAAGAAAATCATGATTATTTAATTAACATTGTGTCTGAATGTGTGTAAATTGACAATGATTTGAAGAAGCAGACGCAATATTATTTCATAAATTGATAACAATGTTTATTTATACTGATTTCAGCTATGATTGTTCTGCATCTATGAAACGCAGCAGAGTTTAGAAAATTCATTCATCAATGTAATAAGAATGTTTGTTAAACGTCAGCGATCTCACAATCTGAAATCACGATGCTCTGAATAAGCAAGCAACACTTATCTCGCTTCTATTACATCACTACTATCAATCATAAAAAGAGATAGACGAAAGATTACAAGTAAGAAAAGTGCGCTCTTCTTAAAAATCATAAGTCTTGAAGTTCAAGTCATTTACATGAAAATGTGCACTTGAAAAGTCTTCTCATACTTATTAAACATTTACACATTGCAGATGATGTAAATGTAAACGCAATCAATGAAGATTTGAAGTACAAGAATATAAAAATGTTTTCTCAAAAAAGAGAAGAAATGCTGTTGATGCATGCAAAGAATGCATGATACTTTATTTATATTATTCTTTGATTCAAATGTTAACTTGACTTCTAATGTTTGAAACTTAAATATCAGCTCGCTCATTTACGAATTTGCATCAACACAAATAACTTACATTCTGTAATGACAATTCACTAAAAACTCATCATCATGAATATAAAAGCTACAATCTGCAAGATTTAAATTCATGAAAGTCATTTGCAAAGATTCTGACTTGAAGAGTGTATTGATTACAATTATTGCAGCTGATTATCAACAAGATCAACGATGCAGTTGCTTAATTGAATGAGACACAGATGCACTTTGCTTCATTATAATCACAATAGTTGAGTTTTATGATCTTCAAGCGATTGTCATTAAGATATTAGATGCAATCAAGAATGTTAAATTCAATGACTTTCATACATTTTAAAGACTATATAATTCATAACATTGAAGCAGATATCATGAGTTTAATGAATTTATCTTGCAATTCAATAAATCTGTCTTGCAATTTAATGAATCATACATGATTTAAACTCAAGAAAATGACAGACTGATTCTTAAATCTTATCTCATCAGAAGTTGTTGAAACCGTGTCTAAATATTCAATCTAATCATGTCGTGAATGAAATGTTTGATTCAATAGAGATAGCTATAACTAAGACTTCAAGAATACAGAAGAAAGAAGGTAAAAAGAAAAGAATAACACGCTCTATATAGTAGTTATTCAGGTTCAACGCTAGTCTCAAAGAGAACGTGTTGAAACATAAGAAAGATGTTGATTCAAAAGATGTTTCATTGATACAAAGAAATGTGTTTATCTTAGATGTCTGTTAACTACTCATAACACAAAGAAGTGTGTTTGTCTAGAAGACAAATAGAAACAAAATAAAAGATGCTAGAGAATGAAACAGATGCTGAGTCAGATCTTGATCAGATCTAGATCAAATCTGAGTCAAATCTTGACTAAATCGTTGACTAGTTTTAATCAATACACAGTGAACTCGCTAGCACTCACTGTAAATTGATTAGAGTTTGACCTTTGACACATTCGTAACATTATTTCTTCTTCGAAAATTCATGTTTGCATGAATGTTGTTTTCTTTTTCGCTTGATTGATTAATCATGATTTCACAGACTCAGGTCTGCGAAATTCTGATTGACTAATTGATATAGCGTCATCTCAAATTAGCGCTAGCGTGATTTGTTTGAATAGAACTTATGAAATTCGATCAAGATCTCTTCAAAGTCTTCGAATTTCCCTTTATCAACATAGTATCATTCATTGTCTTGATTTAGTTCTGTTCATTTGACTTTGTATTGTATTCAATCTTGATAGTGTCTAAAGTTCAAAATGTCATCTATCTTTCAATGTTCATCATCTTCGATAGTGAGTGATCTGAGAGATTCTGAATGCTGTTCTGATAAAAGATCATTGAATAAAAATGCAATAGCTTCGAGTTGAATACTGAATGCAGCTGCTTCATGCTTATTAATAGATGAAGATGATAGAAAATCTCAATCTTGATCATGATTTGATAAAGTTCTAGTTGTTTGTCTTTTAAATCTTTGTATGATCTCGTTGTTTTGACGTTTTTGAAAGATAATCAAATTCAGTCATTTATCTCATAAATGACATTTCATCTATGTTTATTGACCTGATCTTCAATGATCTGCTTCGTCTTTTTCAATTGTTGATGATTGAAGATAAGAAGTTTCTTTATTCAAATGATAATATCATTGACTTTTCTAGCTTCAAGACGTTCATGAGTGATTTCATAATCAGTCGTATCTGAATTGAAACTCATTCGTGAGTGAAAGTCTTTATTGAAGTAGAACGAAATCATTGAGATGACGAAGAAGATATTGAAATTCTCGCTGAATTTCATCATTGATAATTATTTTGTTCAGTCGTTCTGCATGTAATTGCAGTAGATTCTTAGTTCGCGTTCAACATCTTGATTAGCTCGTTTCGATTAATCATCAATCTCAGAATGATAAGCTGTTGATAAACTAGCTGTAATCTTTAGTTGCTTGCAAAGACTTTGTCATATGATTGATATGAACTGAGAGTCTCTGTTTGAAACAATAGAACTAGATAGATCATGAAGTCAATAGACGTTTCATAACATGATTCAAACCGTTTCTTTGACTGAAATGTCATCATCTCTTCACTGATAGAAAACATAGTGATGTTTCTTGATGAGACAACATATGATTGTGCAAATAGCATTATAATCTTCTGTTAGAAATAGTTCAATGATGAAGTTCATAGCAATATTTTTTCAGCGTTTCTGTAAAATCAAAAGAAAATGATGAAGTTCATTGATACTATCTCTAGATGTCTTATTTCGTTGACAGACATGACAGTTTCAAATGTAATGTTTAATCGTTGCTCAATGATCTAATCAATAGTAGAAACGTTGAACTAGATCAATAGTTCTTCGATTGTCAGAGTGAGAGATGAAAGACTGATCATGAATTTTCTTTAGCAATTTTGTATGCATATTTTCAGAAACTTACAGTAGATCTTTTCTGAACAGAACGTCGTCAATGATCTTGCAATGCTTCAATTCAGTGCTATGTAGCTTGAGCTTGTTTTCACTTATAGCTTGTTTATACTCATTGCAAAGCTCATTCATCTTATTGACATCTTTTACTCGCTGATAGAGATCAACTTCAGATTCAATAGCTAGAATATTTATTCTATTGAGTGTCAGAATGATCTGATAGCAATCTTCAGTACGCTGAGTTGATTCAGAGACGTCGATCAGAAACATTCTGATTAAAGCATCAACTTTAGTGTTCATTTTGCCTGATTGAAAAATGATCTGAAAGTTAAACTTGAATAAAATGTCTAGATAATTGACTTGACGTCAAGTTAACTGTTTGTTTTTCATGAAGATTTTCAAAGTCTGATGATTGATGAACATTTGAATGAGCAGCTCTGAGCATTCTAACTCAAGTCTTCAGTGTTCAAAGCATTGAATAATGACTAGCAATTTCTTGTCATAGATGTGATAATTGCATTCAGCGAGAATCATGCTTTTGCTGTAGAATGCTACTGAGTGAAGAACATTTTCATCATCATACTGTGATAGTATTTCATCTTTGACGTAGTCAGATGCATCAATTTTCAGAATAGTTTGTTATTTTGAATCGAAATGTCGTAGTACAAGAATCAAGCTGACTTGTTTCTTTAGATTGTTAAAAGCTTGAACACAGACTTCATTTTAAACAAAAGATGTGTTCTTTCTAGTCAGCTGAGTGAACGATTTAACTAACTTCGAGAAATTCTTAATGAAACGACGATAGAAGTTAATAAATTTCACGAAGCTCTGAACTTCTTTCAGATTGATCAACGTAGTTCAGTTGACTATGACTTTCACTTTGATAGAATTCATGCAAAGATCTTATTCTGACACTATGACTTCTAAGAAAACTGTTTCTTCTACATTGAATTTACACTTTCAAATATTTATCTGTAAATCAGCTTCTTGTAGATGACTCAATATCATTTTGACATGTTGTTTATGTTCTTGTTGAGTTTTGCTGTAGATCAGAATGTCATCTAAATAGACTTGACAGAAGTCATTTAGAAAGTCTCATAAAACATTATTCATATACTGCTGAAATGAGACGAAGTCATTGATAAGTTAAAAGTTTGAAGAAAAGCACTTTTGATTTATACACTTCTAAAGCGGTAATAAAGATAGTGTAGTTCTCACTATCAGAGTGCATTCTCAGTTTGTTGAACGTCAAGATGATGTTCAATCGAGTCAGATGCTTGCAACCAACTATTTTGTCAATCATCTCATCAATCAGAGATAGAGAATAGCGATTTCTCTTGATAATAGCATTGAGCTTTCAATAGTTAACGCAGAATCGTAGATCTTTATTTGCTTTTAAGATAAACAGAACGAGAGAGAAATACGAAGCTTTGCTAGAGATTATAAATTCTTTGAAAAGATTCTCATTCAGATATTTCTTTACTTTCTGAAGCTTGTAAAGAGACATTCAATATGCTTGACAGCGAGATGATGTTACGTCACTAGTAAGCTCTATCTTATGATCATATGAATGATGAGATGATAACTTGTCTGCTTGAACTAAATCAAAGATGTCTAGAAAATTCTGATATTATGATGATAACTTGACTTTAATATCTTCTAGATTCTGAGCTGTTTCATTGACTGAAAAGATGTTTATGACATTTAGTTTGCATTGAGTATTGTAGACGATTTTTCTATCGATGTCTTTGATGAACATAGCAAAAATCTTTGTCTGATTCTTCTTTTTTCGTTTTACTAATGCTTGAAAAGAGATGACGTCTATGTTTTGAATCAAGAATGACTTTTTCTGAATGATTGAAACTGAGTGCTTGAGAATCTTTGAAGCATTGCTATGAGTCGCTAAAGAGATGAAAGTTGATCATGATCAACTTGAGTGCTTCATATTTGACGAGATTGAAAAAACCGAAATAGAAATATCTAATTGATCAGAAAATACGATAGTATCATGTTTCATGTTCAATAATATTTCATTTTTATTTATTGAGAGTTTGCTCAATATAGCTTCAAGATGCTCAATATCAGCTATCAGCATTGACATAGTCAATTTTCTATGACTTTCGATCGTGAGATTGAATAAAATCTTATGAGTAATAGTCTTTTTAGCTAACTTTTCATTATATTCTCATATTAACTTCTCTTTGACTAGTGATATAAATTGAATTTCGAGTTTCTTGCATACTTTATCAACTAGTCTGATATGTATCAGCGTGTAGACGACGAAATCACTGTCTATCAAAGATCAAAGACTGAAAGATTTGCTTTGCGAGTTGAGAAATGCATTGATCAGAAAAGACTTTTCAAAGTAGTTTTCTTTTGATAGAACTTTGATTTGACTGCACAAAGATATAATCTCTATCTCTTCAATGATTCTGAAAGAAATAGTTAGTTTTTTGAATCAGAATCTGACTCAGAGTTCAATGTAAATCAATTAAACTTGTCATTTTCTAATGCATTAATTCTTGAAGTTTGATCAAAGCACTCTTTAAAGAAATGATTTGACTTATGATAAATGAAACAGCTTTCAGTTTGTATATTTGTCTCTTTGACGTTAGTCAAAGTCGCGTCACGCGATTTTAATGAGTCGACTGATATAATAACTTCGATCTTTTTATAAAGATTCAATGAATCTCATTTCTCAACAAAGATGACTTGCTTTCTGATCTTGATCAGAAATTTCTTTTCTTTGATGTCATTTATAACTCGATGCTTATTGTTCAAATGAATCAGATAACTACGAATTTCATTCAGAGATTCTGACTGAATCAATTAACTATTTCAAGCTGCATGAAGATGATAGACTATCTTGTCTCATAGATCAATGATCAATTGCTTTTCATGATACTCTAAATAGAAGAACAGACGTTGAAACATCAAATAGAAGTTGTTGAATTTGCTCTTTTCTTAAGAGAAATTAACATACTTTCTTCAAAAGTTTGCTTTTTTGTCAGAATCATCGTATAGTTGAGCAAGTTTATTTAGTAGATCATTGATCATTTTATAGAGATTCAATGAATCTTGTTGACATCAAGCTAGAATAGCTTTGACTGCGTCTTCGTTGATTCTGAAGTGAATATAGATCAGTACAGCTTTATCAGTATCAAAATGATTGACGTTGATCTTTAGCTTGTCATGAATCTTTTCTTATCAGTCATCTCAGATGAGTTCAGTTTCATTCATAAACAGAGATGAATTCAAAAGCTTCTGAGATTGCTTGCAGCTTGCTGAATGTGAAAAGAGTAGAAGTCAATGAAGTGACATCTCTAGTCACTTGCAGTTGATGTTGTGCTTTCGTTAATTTGTTCTGAAGCATCTGATTCAATTAATTCGATCATTTCTTTGCTTGATCAATTTCTTCAAAGCGAGTCTTTCATATTTGTTCACTTGATATCTTGTCAAATAGGTTACAAACTTTCACGTTTAGATTTCATTGAGTTCGAAGACTGTTCAAATCTGCTAGAAAAATCTCTGAATCTTGTTTGACTCAATGTTGTAGCTAATTTACATTTTTTATATTTCAGAGAATAGAAACTTTCAAGAAATCATCGAGAGTCTGAGAATGAGACAAAGATTGATAATGTTTTTGTACGAAGTTGATTCTAAGATATTTCAATATGCGAAATAATAGCTCAGAATAAATGACTGAATCTGAAGTGACAGAAGAATAGAGACTTTGATAATTCTTGAAGAAATTTTTCACAAATGATCAAGTCATAGCGAAGAATTGACGATCGAGCGAAGAGCGATGCTCAACAGTATGTGATAAGATTGCTGTTCTAGTGTTTAGTCTTCAAAGAAGAATGTTGCTGATTTGAGAGTTTTTTTGATGATTCTCAAGCAATCAAGATCTTAATCTCTTGATTCTTTTAATTGATTTGAACTGATGCTACTGACTGAGCAATAGATTCTCTAGCAATCACATGATCATATATTCTCGTTGATTCTATTGATCTCTTGATGTTGTTCTGTCTTTCGATGTCATCGATCATCAGATACACAAATTTCTTTATACTTGTTTCGTTATCAGCTGAGTGAATTTGAATGAGTATAAAGATCAGTATCATGTGATTAATGAATTCTTAAAGTAATGTTGAGATCATGTTTAAATATTCAATCTAATCATGTCGTGAATGAAATGTTTGATTCAATAGAGATAGCTATAACTAAGACTTTAAGAATACAGAAGAAAGAAGATAAAAAGAAAAGAAGAACACACTTTATATAGTAGTTACTCAGATTTGACGTTAGTCTCAAAGAGAACGTGTTGAAACACAAGAAAGATGTTGATTCAAAAGATGTTTCATTGATACAAAGAAATGTGTTTGTCTTAGACATCTGTTAACTACTTGTAACACAAAGAAGTATGTTTGTTTAAAAGACAAATAGAAACGAAATAAAAGATGCTAGAAAATGAAACAGGTGCTGAGTCAGATCTTGATCAGATCTAGGTCAGATCTGAGTCAAATCTTGACTAGATCATTGACTAGCTCTAATTAATACGCAGTGAACTTGCTAGCATTCACTGTGAATTGATTAGAGTTTGATCTTTGACACGTTCGTAACAGAAGTTATAATTCAAACTCAATCATTAAAGTTGCACGTCAGAAAATAAAATGCTTTCTTTATATATTATATATATATAGTTAGAATCATGATTATATACAGCTCATTGAAACATATGAAATGTTATCACTTGTATCTGAGTAGCTGTCTTGCTTTGCTCATCATCAACAGAGAGTCTTACTGATTGATTTTACGCTTCATCATCAATCACTCATCATATTCACTAATGTGATGAATCGACTCAATGAGATCATTCTGATCACGCTTCTTGATATTTTTATGATTGCGCATGTTTAAATCTTGCAAGAATGTTTTCTTTATATTTCTTGTATGAAATAAAATATGCAAATCAGAGTTATTCAATCATCATTTTTTAACAAAGTTGTAAAGTATCTGTTTGTGTAGACTGATTGCATCGAGTCGAGTACTTGAGTTCAAGTCAAGTACTCAACTCAAAAAGTATTAAGTCGAGTTGAAAGATTTTTGAATTCAAGTCGCGTCAAGTTGAAAAGTTGAACTTAAGAACTTGAGTCGAGTTGAAAAGCTGAACTCGACAACTTGACTTGACAACTTGACTTGACTCGACAAGAAGTAGATAGATAGGTGTAAATAGCTTGATTGAACAGTCTTCATGATTTCTCGTCATGACTCTCTATCAAACCTCTTTATCAAACCTTTCTATCAAATCTTTCTATGAAACCTTTCTATCAAACCTTTCTACCAAACCTCTCTATCAAACCTCTCTATCAAACAGTCTTCATGATTTCTCATCATAGCTTTCTATCAAATCTTTCTATCAAACGATCTTCATGTTTTCTCTTCATGACTTTCTATCAAACCTTTCTACCAAACAATCTTCATGTTTTCTCTTTATGACTCTCTATCAAATGCAAAAAGGTAATGCAAAAAACCGGAAAAATTTCTATATTTAACTCTCTTGACATCAAGCTTGAGTTCTTGACGAGTCAAGTCGAGTTGATCTGATTTCTAGTTGAGTCAAGTTGCGTCAAGTTGAAAATATGCTCAATTCAACTTGAATCGAGTTGAAAATGTGAGCAATCCGACTTCGAATCAAGTCGAATTCAAAATTTCAACCCGAAACTCGACTCAACGATCAGTCTATGTTTGTGAAAGAAATCATCTTCTGCAAGATCTTGAAGCTACTTTTGTTATAAGTTGTAGAAAGTCTGAGTATTCTTGTCTCTTCAAAAATAGCAGATAAATACTCAATATCTTTAAAGATCTTGAATGTTCATGTCATGTTGATTAATGAACTTTGACATCATGCTCAACATCATCAACTTATGAACATGAGAAAAACTTTCTGTTGCTAAATACTCTGCGTTTGTTCAAGAACTTGCAAATCACAATATCAAATTCTTAACAGCAATTGCGTTGAATGAAAAGAGAAAATTTGCAAAGCAACGTTATTATATGATCACGAGAGCGAAATCTTTCTATCTGCTTTTCGTATAAAGCACATGACTCATTTCAAAATGCGATGCTTACAATCTTTTTATACATACTGAATGTCTCTTGATCTTCAATCTTGCAAATCAACAAAGATTTTCAATTTCAAAAATTACGTTCAATGTGTCTTTGTGATTCAAGTATGATGACAGTTTAATCAATCAAGTCAAACTTCAACATTCTGTTAACATGTTAAAAAAGTAGCAGTGTATCTGCTTTGAAATCAGTCAAGCACATGCAGTTGATTTAACTTGAGGTTGAAGATCATGAAATGTCAGCTCACAGAATCTTTTTAGCAGCTGTGTCAAACTACTGCAAAGCTTAATTCTTTGATGAGTGAGATCATTTACTTGCACATTAAGCAAAAACACAAGTTAAACAGATAACATTCATGATGCTTTTGCAAATGATTGATTTCACTTACATCAATATAGTCAACTGATCTCAGATTCATGATTTTGAAAATAATGATGAAATCACAAAAAAGTCAGATGAGTTATTGTATCTGCTGCAGATAACAGATATGTGATTACTTGAAATCTTGCATACTATGATCGAGAACAAAATCATTGAAAATGTGATAACTTAAATCAGATCAGATAATATGAAATCAATTCAAGATATTACAAAGAATGTTAACATGTTAAGTCTGACAAGTCATTGCAATGCATTTATAGCGAATAATTCAAGCTTTGTAAAGACTGCAAGAAGTTAAAAGTAGTGATAAAAATGAAGAAATTAATAGAAGAAGAATTTGAACTGTTGCTGATATAATGTCAAAAGATGAAAGAATAAATCATCATTGAAAATCTAAAGCAACTGTTTTGTTGAAACATACATGCATAGTTTGTGTTCAGATAAGAAGATCAAGAAATGTTACAATACATTATCAGAATCATTTATTTCATTTTCTTGATTCTTGATTCATTATTTTTAATCATGAGCATATACTTTGTATGCAAATAAGATTATCAATCTTCATGAAATTAGAATTAATCAAGTCGTTTTCTGCGTCATTTTGCAAAGAATGCTTGATGAGATTACTTAAATCATGTTACTCAATGTTTTGATGATTACGCTTGCTTGAAACTTTTGACAATGTTACATTCATGTTCTTCACACAAGACTTACAATGTAATCTGCAAATCATCTTTGAATTTAAATTAATCAAGTCGTTTATTGAGTTGTTTTGACTTAAGTTGATGTATATTTTGAAGAGAAGAATGATCGAGAATGAAGAGTATTTATGTACTATTAGTGATGCTCTTGATTACAACGATGACATTTATTGTAGCAATGCTTTATACTATAATTCGCCTTTAAATAAGTCTTTGTAAATATATATAATATACATAGAAAGAAGAATCAACATATGCAACATATGCAACATATACAATCTAAGCAACGAAAGTGAGATTTAGTTCAATGCATATGAACAAATGCAAATTATATCGACAAAAGCGAGATTCAGCTCAGTGATATATGAATAAATGCAGATTTTATCAATCAAAGCAGAACTTGATTCAGCAAGATCAGTTGAAATTTTGATTTTATTCAGCTTTAAGTGACAAATGTCACTTTAGCTAAACTTTAAAATTTAGTTCACTTTACAAACTGTCAATGCACAAAAGCTCAAGAGATGAAGAGTTAAAGAAAATAATGTTTCATCAACTCATCATTCTTCAAATAGAGAAGTAATTGTTTCTGTTCTCTGTGAGATTGAAGTTCACTAATAAATTTTCATTAGTCTTAAGTCACACAAGAATTACATAAAGCATCTAAGATGATTAATAATCATCATGACTCAAAGCTAGAAGAGATTAATGAACAAGAAACAATAATGATGAAGAACTTGATCAACAAATGATCAAAAAAAAGAACAGACTTCAAAGTTTCAAGTGAGATCATATATAATATATCATCAACTTTCTCAAAGAACATTCATGCAACTTTTATGAAACTTCAACTGCTGTGTTAAAAATCTTTCTGACAATTATAAATCTTTAGAAGAAAACACTCATCAAGAAGATTTGAGAAAATGCAATTCATTTCTAAAATTGAAAGCATGATGAGTTTAAGCGATGAGTTCAATGATATAAAGATAATTGAAAATGCAAAGCTGTTCAAAATATGAAGTCAAAGATAGTATCATGATATAATTTAAATAAGATCAATATTCTCAACATCATCATGAAGATGAAGTTTTTATTTTTTTATTTTTTTATTTCTTCATTAAGTGCATGCAGCCTATGACTATGGCACTGTCTAGGCGCTGTATGTATGCTAAGTTACATGTAACCTGGCCAAAGTCGCTGCTTTATATCTTCTCATTGGTCAATCACACCGATAGTTTGCGCATACAAGCGCTCTCGCTCAAACCCTCGTCATCGTACTTCCGTTTTTCTTTGTCCCTTCGCATTCTTCGCGTTCTACTCTTTCGTTTCTAATAGTCATTTCCTCGTCGCAATTCGAGTATTTTTCAAATACTCTAGTGTTGCGATTCTTTCAATCTTGGTGATGAACAGTGTCAATATAGTGTCTGTGTTTTTGAGCTGAGCTTTTTTCTTAAGCTTTATCTGCTCTGCTCTATAATGCCTGCAGTTCAGCAGTAAATGCTTCGGCGTTTGCCTCGCATTGCATATTTCATAGCATTTGTTCGAATTATCCTCTGATAATCGATGCAAATAGCTCTTGAAATAGTCATGTTTCATTTTCAGCTGAATAAAGATTGAAAACGTTAGTCTATCGATTTTCCTCAGCTCTTTTAGTGGCTTATGACTTAGATTCACATCCGATATGTGCTTTCGATACTGGTTTCCCTTCTTGATGCTGCTTTTCCAGACATTTAACCATTGTAATTCCGCCTCTTTGCAAATTTGCTTTTTGACGAATCTTATGATGATTGCTTTTGTGTTGCCGATAACTGATAATTCTTGAGCAGCGCTTTTGGCCAATTGGTCTGCTTTTTCGTTCCCAATAATGTTCTTGCGACTCGATATTCACTGTATGCGGATTTGACACTGATTCTGACATAAATTGGTCAAATTTTGTCGTATATCATTGAATAACTTCGCATTGACGTTGCTCTTTGCGTTTAATCTTTGCAAAGCCATTTGACTGTTCGTGTACACTCAAATTCCGCTGTTTTTGGGTGCTTTTTCGCTGCATATTGCGATTGCATCGCTAATAGCTTGCAGTTTCGCTTCCGTTGTGATTATTTTGTCAGAAACGCTTGTCGCTTTGCTGAATCTGACGGATTCATGCGTGAATATCACTGCCGTTTCAGTTCCTGTTTCGGCTCCTGCTATCTTTTTTCGAATTTGCGATGCGTCGATATACATCACTATGTTCTTCGCCTTTTTGGTAATTCTTTCTAATTCCCTGTAGTGCGTATTGATCGTTTCGCTGGTTTCGCTTCTTGCAAATTCGGTTTGAATTTTTGCTAAATGCTCGATTTCTTGACCCCACGATTTCTTGAAGTGAGGAATTTCGATTTCTTTTATTGAATTCAGTGTTTTTTGCACTTTGTTCAATATTCGATATATCTGCGTGAGTCTGTCTTTGCACTTCTTGGCTTTTCGAGGTAAATTCGCCTTCGTCTCGTTCCAGTTCAGATATTTCGATGCGTTCAGATCTAGGTTCAATCCGGTAGAGTATTGAGATGAGTACGAAATAAACGTTCTTTTTCTGATAGAGTGTTTTTTCGATAACTCAACTATTTGAATTGCATAGTTCTTGCACTTTTGATCTAATCGTATCTTCATCAACGAGATTTCGACTTCTATTTGCATAGCATCTATCGATGATGTTCAAAACGCACTCAGAATTTTTCGTAATGCAGCGTTTTGCAGTTTGCGAAATTTGACTAAGTAGCTTTTTTGATTATTTCACCATATTTCGACGTCATAATCGCTAATAGATGTGACGCATGTCAGATATAACTGCTTTCCTGATTTGACATTTAATTCCCACTCGCTATTCATTAATCTAAACAACGAGTGTAGCGTTCTTATGACTGTCGCGATTTTCGTTTGCACATGAACTTTGATGTTGAGCTTTCGATTCAGTCAAACTTCTAGTCATCGTACGCATGTCTTTGATTTTATGATCATGTTATTGAGTAGAATAATCATTTGGTTGAATGTCGTCTTGTGACTTTCAAAGTGTATCAATTCAGATTTTGAGTCATTGAATTGCACTGCGTTTTTCTTTGCTCATGTAAAAGCGATTTTTGCTGCATTTTCCAGCGTTTTTACATTCTTATCAATATTCTTTTTCTTCACGTATAGTGCTACGTCGTCAATGTAGCTGAATGACTGTAGATTTTTGATCTTTGCGCGAATCTTCGAAAATAAGTATCGAATATAAATTAGAAATAGAATGAGCGAAATAGATGAATCTTGCGATATTTCTGTGGTTATTTTCTTTGGTTTCTGACGTTCGTCATCAAATGCTAAGTCAGTAACTCGATTTTATAAGAAGCATTTTACTCAATTGATTAAATTGATTGATATTTTCAATTTAATCAATATTTTGATCAGCTGTTTCAATGTAACATGGTCAAAAGCTTCTTTGACATCTAGAAGTAGGCAGATAAGCGTGTTTTCGCGACTTTTTGCCATTTGCACATTATGTACTAGGTTTAGTACTGCGTCTATAGCTGATCTTTGTTTTCTGTCTTTCATTTGATCAAAATTCAGCAGCTTGTCGTTAATTTCAGCTGTGTAAGACAGTTGCACTGCTATTATTTTTTCTGCTACTTTGTCTAAACAGTTTAGCAGCGTAATAATTCTGTATATCTTCGAAATTGAATAATTCAACTTGTCTGATTTTTTCAGAATAATTTTCGTGTCTTCGCGTCTATCGAAAATATGTTGTATACGTTGCATGCAACATACATAAAGCACGATCTCTATGCTGATTTTTCTCTTAGACTCAAGAAATTACTCAAAGAGAATTTCTTGCAACAAATTCACAGTTCAAGAGAAATAAGATCTCTCACTGCTCAGATTTTGACAGTTTACTTCTTAAGCATGAGTTGCAGATGTTTCATCTGCAATATGCATGTGTATCGTAGTTGATTTCTTCTCTAATCACATCAACATGTGTTACTGTTCTCTTGAGTTATACAGATGATGTCTTCAACTAGAGATTGACTTTATCATCAAGACATTCAAGAGTCAGAGTTCAGTAAAGAGATGAGATTCTCAAGATCAACAGTCATCGTCATTGTATATCATGCTTCACAGACGCTCGCTTTGCTTGTAAAGCGTGCAACTTATTTGTTTTGTGTTATTTGTAGAGATTTTTCTCATGCAGATTAATCATGTTTTGCAAAAATGTTCATATGCTACACTTTTAATCAGGCAGCGTAGTTCGATCATTCTCTATTAATTCGCTTGTGTTTCTCTTCTCTTAACGAAGTCTTCTCGTCAGCATATTGTCTACGTATAGAATGTCTGTGTCTGAACATCTGTTAAACGATATTAATGAAACTTTTGAGTTTGCTCATGTCAAACTTAACAAGTCTCGTGAGTTGCTTATGTTGTAGTAACAGACACGCAGTCTTAACAAGATCTATACGTAGTTAGCATATAGATTTAAAGAATGTTCATGATTCAAGTTCTTTCTGCTAATCATTCTCAACAGATCAAATGCGAGAATGTTCTGTCTCAGTTCTTGTTGTCACGACAACAAGATACTGAATTAAATGATTTTCATAAGCGATTTCTCTCGTAGTTCTGCGTTCTATTTGACTTTCTCATCTGCATATAAATTGCTTGTAGCATGCGCATTGAGATTATTGAAGTCTGCATAATCACGAAAACTTTGCACGCGATCAACGCACAGCGCTTCATCATCACGCAGCGCTTCGATGTCATTCAAACTTTTGATAATCTCTAGACTCTACTGTAGCTAAACAGTAAATTTGTAGTCAGCATCATGTACAGATGAGTTTCATCGCTGATTGAAGAAATAAGTGATGAAATGAGTTCTGACACTCTTTCAGCATCAAAGCTCTTACTTGACTCATCTTGAACTTTTAACAATAGAAGAACAGTAAGTCACGTACTTAATGTTTAAATGTTGTTACTGATTCTTTTCAACTCTCGATCATGAGAATTAGCAAAAGAAGTGCTGATGCTTCTGAGATATTGAACAGAACAATGTGCATCAAATGTGCATGTAGATTTCATGATGAAGAGATGATGCAAAGCTGTGATATCAAGTTTCATGAAAAAGTAATGTATCAACGCTGCATTTAATGTGCAAAGAAAGATGTTGCTTGCATTGCAATAAGTAAACTTATTCAATGCGCTCATTAAATGCTTATGTTTGAATTCTTAAATTTCAAACATATGTATTTGAACATTAAATGAGTCTTTTCAACTTAAGATAGTATTCAAGACTGCATCAAAAGATGATGATGTAATTACTATTATGATCTTTATAATTAATCAGATGAAACTGAGAAAGAAGTTCATGATCACAACGTGTGTGAAAGATTATTTAAATGACATATGTAAATCTGAGTCATTTGATGTACAGAAGCTGCAGCTGAAAGAAGCAATAACAGCTAATGACATTGCTTGTGATGCGCTTAATGTGTTTCACTATTCTGTATATTCTATTGTGTTTCAATATCATTTGATCACAGTTTTATAACTGACATGATATATTTATAAATGAATCTGCTCATTCTAAATTCATTCACTTCACGCTCAAATGTAAATTTGAAAATGAATAAGAAGAAATTTGCAACTTCATCTTTTGCGAAAGATAATTAATGAAGTGATGATTTCATGATAATTACACTTTCATGTTGAAAGCATTTTTGCATCTTTGCGCTTTTTCTTTTCTTTTGATGTTCATACTCATATGTGATTGCTTTCATTAGAAAGGCGAAAACTATCATAATACATTGATTCTCTTCTTTTCTAATCATGAGTTTATGCTTGAAAGTGAGTGATTATGCTTTTCACTCATGTTTCAGTCTTATTTTGAAAGCTTTTATAAGCTTCAAAACATCTTTCATATCTTCGCTTAATATTCATTGATTATATTTCACAGAATACTCTTTTCATTGTATCTTATAATATAAGATTCTTTTTTCTTTTCACTTCTGTAAAATCTTTTCTATCTTTTATTCTTACTCATCATCAATAAGCTTGAAAGTGAGATACTTAAGTATAAAGTCATCGTTTAATCTATGATTGTACAACTTTTAGAGAAATACATGAAAGACAGAATGAATTCTATAAATGATTGAAAGATCAAGACAATACATTTGCTTATTTATGAGTTCTTGTATACAAAAGAACTTTATCATCTTATTTAACAACTTCTTGCTTAACTTCTTTTACTTCAGATTTTTTGCTGATAGCATGATTAAATCATTAACATTAAAGAACTTAGACTTATGTTTTCAATTATAGTACTTTGTCTGAGCATTAATTATGTTTTATCATCATTGCATTAACGTGTTTTGCATGTCTTGTAGCATTTCAACGTGTTTTTTTGCTGCTGACACTTCTTCTTTCATAGCATCATTCTTGATGTATATGTCAAAGATTAATTCATAATCATACATGATTTTAAAGACATTACAGCTCAACAAAGCATGCTTTACTTGATGATACATGAACTCAATTATGAGTAGAAGCATAGCTCAGTCATCTTACTTTTTGAAACAATACACTCTTAAATAATGTTTCAGCATTTGATTCTATTATTCTGACTGATCATCTGTTTGCGAATGAAAGATGATGCTTAGTCATCATTTCATCTTTGCATGAAAGCAGATCTCTGATCAGAACGCATTAATAAATAGATTATCTTTATTAATGATTATATCATTTGAAATCTTATATCTTAGAGCAATCTTCTTGAAGAACAACTCTGCTAACTTTACAACAGTTAGAGTTTTCTTCATAGACATGTAGTGATTGATTATCATGAGAATCAAGTCATACATGACTTTTTTTCATTTACTAGATGACAGATCTGTTATGAAATTCATAGTGATTTCTTTTCAAAGATTTGTGAGTCGAGATAATGATCTTAACTCATTATATGATAAATGATGTTTCATCTTTACTCTTTGACAAATGTTACAAGTATTTATATACTCTTTGACATCTTTGATCATACTTTTTCAGTTATATTTACAATTTAATAGCTCATTGATCTTGTCAGCATCAAAATGTTTCACTAATGAATCATCATAATGATGTTTCAATAACTCTTCTTTGACAGAAAGATCTTCTGAAATATACAATGATTCATTGTACTTTATCATTTCTTGACTATTCAATGTTTAAGCTTTGATGTCATTCTTTTATATACTCATCATCTTATCTGCTTTTAGTTTTACAACAAATTTATCTTCTTGCTGTAAGATCTTGATTAGTTCAATTATGAATTTATTATTAAAGTTGTATGTTGTTTCATGAATTGTCAATACTCTGACAATTGCACGTGAAAAAGGTTGTTTGCAATCAACAGTTTCAGCAACAAAATTAAGCTGTTTCTTAACTATGTTATGATTTCTATGAGTCAACGTTTCATTATCATGTCTTTTTAAGTTTTCATGCTCAGATCAAGAAATTTTATTTCTTGAGAAATATACTTCATTTAAATGCGTTTTTTGCATTACTAAAGTCATAACTCTCAGCAGCACACTTTTGACATACACTGCTGAACATGTACTTATGTTTTCACTGACATTGTAAACAGACATCTTCTCGACTTCGTTAATCACTCATGTACAGTAGATTTTATCTTGTGATCTGCTTTCAACATGTTTCGCTGAATATTTTCTTTCACTGACACTGTAAACAAACATCTTCTCGACATCATTTATTATTCATGTTCATCAGTGAATTTCATCTTACAATCTGCTCTCAACATATTCTGCTGAATATCTGTTCATACTTATACTGTAAATGAATGTTTTCTCGACATCATTAATCACTCATATACAGTATAATTCTTTGATTGCTATGAATATAAAGCTATTTAAGCTTTCTATTCTAGTCAGCTTTCGCTGCAAAGTGAGTAATAAATGATTTGCAAAAATGTTTTTATTCTTATAATCAAATCATCTCAATGATGCATTGATCAAGTTTGTCTTTTCTAATTTATGTGTTATTTCAAAGTTGCAAATTGATACATCGACGTTTCGATAAAGAGCTTAGATAGCTTGTGAGCTAGTGAGCAGAGTTCATTCAATACTAATGCGCTCGAGGCACATATGCTAGCTACTAGATGAGACGTTTGCTACAAGCTAGCTGTCAGCTGAGTTTGCATCGTTGATTAGCTTACATGCTACATAGATCAGCTACAAGCTGATTTAGCTGATTTAACACTACTCTTCATTCTACTCGTTTATCTACTCGCTCATTTACTCTTCACTCTACTCGTCTATCTACTCACTCATTTACTCTTCATTCTACTCGCCTATCTACTCGCTCATCTACTCTTCATTCTACTCGTCTATCTACTCGCTCATCTACTCTTTATTCTACTCGCCTATCTACTCTTCATTCTACTCTCTATCAAACGCGTCGATCGAGCGCATAAAACACGTCAAACAGTGCTTCAAACAATGCTTTCTACATGACTTTCTATCTACTCGTCATTCTACATGCTCAGCTATCTACTCGATAATCTTCGCTTCGAGCTCTATAGAGCTGACGCTAGAAAGTTCGAAGTTTTCACCTTCTTTTTCCCTTCATAGTTTCTACTTTCTAGAACAACAACAATCAAAATATCAACATGTTCAGCTATCAACTCAGCTATCAACTCAGCTATCAACTCAGCTATCAACTCAGCTATCAACTCAGCTATCAACTCAGCTATTTACTCGTTCGTCTACTAGTCAGTCTACTCACTTCAAAACATGCTTCAAAAGACGCGTTGATCAAGCGCATAACATAAGTCAAACAGTGCTTCAAACAATACTTTCTACTGAGCTTTTCACTGAGCTTTCTACTGATCTTTCGATCGATCTTTCTACTGATCTTTCGATCGAGTCATCTAGTGAGCTTTCTACTGACCTTTCGATCGATCTTTCTACTGATCTTTCTATCAATCTTTCTATCAATCTTCCTACTGAGCTATCTATTGAGCTATCGACTGAGCTTTCTATCAAACGCTCTATCAAACATTCTACATGCTTCAAAATACGCGTCGATCGAGCGCATAACACGGGTCAAACAATGCTTTCTACATGACTTTCTACATGACTCTCTACATGACTTTCTACCAAGCACCCTTCATGTTTTTCTATCAAGCGCCCTTCATGTTTCCCTATCAAGCGCCCTTCATGTTTTCCTACCAAGCGCCCTTCATGTTTTTCTACCAAGCATTCTATCAAGCGCTCTTCATGTTTCCCTATCAAGCACTCTTCATGTTTCCCTATCAAGCATTCTTCATGACTTTCTACATGATTTTCTACCAAGCATTCTTCATGTTTAAATAGATGATTAAATAGCTACTTAAATAATCAATTCATCAAATGATTTATTTGATTACATACGAACCTTGAATGTAGAAACGTACGAAAAGCGAACATGTATTACGCATTATATCTTTTGAGCAATTGATGTCTTTTGAGCAAATGACTGTCGCCAAAAGATACAAACGCTTGTAGCTAGCTATTAGTTGTTGATGAGTGACTATTAGAGCTTGTGAGCTAGAAGCTCGGCTAAACAGATATTTTTGACTGATGCTAGCTTGATGAGCTTGTAGCCAGTTTTAGCTGGTTTCGTCAAATGATCAATGTATACTTGTCTCGCTTTTGTGAAGATAGCTTTTCATGTGAAGACTTCAAGACAATTAAGTGTCAGCATTCTTATGACGTGATTCATCTTTATTTGTCGAAGATGCATATTTCATTGCAGTTTTATGTTCAGTTGCACTTCTAGAATTCATACATCTGATTTCAATTTAATAACTGAGTTTTCTATTTATATGCTAGTCATCATGTTGAATCTCTTCGATTTTCTAGTGAAATGCGTAAGCTCATACTTTTCTGATGCGAACGTTGTGTCATGAGTGCAAGCTCATTTTACACAGACGTCATGTGCTTTGCTCAGTATTCTGCAAATTTCTTCAGTGAATCTGTTGTAGACTAAAGTGTTAATATTATTTATGAAGTCAAGCACTTCACTTTTAATTCTCAATGCTTTGCATTTTTTTATTAAACTTGCGTTGAAGAATAGAAAAAGAATCGATGAAATGAGAAATCTCTGCAATATGTCTGCGTTTATCTTGCGCATGTCACTCGTTTGTTCATTGAATATTAGCGATGTCTCTCAATTCTTTAGAAAGCTGTGTGTTCATTTGATTATGTAGCTCAACCTTCTTTTCATTTTCAGCGTATGCAGAAGTCTGACGTGTAAGACTTGATTAAATGCTTTAATGACATTTAAGCTTAGCATGAAGATCACATATTTGATTTTACAGCTTCACACTGTGTGAACTTAATTTATCAGTAAATCTAACGTTGAGATCATGAATTGCTTGCATCTCACTCTCATTTGAGCATTTGATAGCATGCAATAAATCTTAACTATGTCACTCAGTCTTTTGATCATGATTGACTTCAGCGCTTTGCTCATGATATCAAGCAAAGCAATGAGTTGATACGTCTTTGAATCAATATAATCACTTTTCTTTAATTTGTATAGTACTATTGTCTGAGTTTTTTTGAACTGCTTCAAACAATACTTGTGTATTATGCATGCGTTGAATAAACTCGTCAGTACTGAGATCAGTTCTGCAAAACTCACTTGAAACACTCTGTTTAAAACATCTGAAGTGTCTGATGCTTTGTTTACTTTTACTTATCTGATTATCTGCTTCACTTCATCTTCTGTGATGCGTGAATTGAATGAGACTGTCAAAGATATGAATGACTCTGCGATGTTGCTGACATTCGCTTGAGAAGATGAGAAAAAGAACTTTTCTTGCAGTATCTTGATTTTTTTCTCGAATGTTGTTGTTATATGATCAATGTCGCTTCGCTTCAATGATAAAAACTGAGAAAGCTTTTTAAATAGCTGACTTTCAATTCTAACTCATTTTGTAAAGCATCATATTGATTTAAGTGCTTCAGTCAGCTCATGCATTTATGATCTGAAGTGTGTGCATTTCATTTGTTGAATGATCTTGTTTTTATGATCGTTGTGCTTCAGATATTTATTTCACACTTTTATTATGTCTTGTGTTTTTCATATGATTTGCAGTCGTCTTGATTTCATTACTACTTCGAAGCAGCTTTGATTTCAAAAGTCTCTTGCTTAATTTGATGACTTTGTCAAGAAAGTAGATTTCTCAATGATCTTCTATAACACTCTGATAATCTTGCACACTCTGTCATTCATCACAGTCTTGTCATCTAAAGAGTAATTCAAAGGTAAATGTATTTGCAGATAAGCATTCAATGCTTCTGTATTCATTTTCTTTCAAAGTCATCAAGTTGAGAATTGCACTGAGATTGTTTGTAGTCATAGCTCTGTGATGATTGAAAGATGATTCAATCTCTGATGCAGATTGATTCATATTTCACACTTGCATGTCATGAACTGTATTTTCTCGCTGCTAAAGATTAGATCAATCGTCGTAAATTGATTGTGAGCTTCGCAAGTAATAGTGCCTAATTTCAGCAATAATTTCAGCCTTACGTTTGTAATAATGTTTAGTAAAGTATCAATCATCATATGATGAGTGAAGTATCTTTTCTTTTCTCAATGAGAATGATGTAGATTGAAATCTTCTACAATCAATTGTTTGCAGTCATTCTTGAGTAGTTCATTCAAACAAGAAATGATTGAAGATTTCTCTGTGAATGTAGTAAACAATGAGCATGAATTGTAGACATTTAGAAGTCTTAGCGTCTGCGTTTCATCATCTGCGTTGCAAGTTAATATTCTGATTGAGCAAATGTCTGACTCAGCTGTTTCTACTATTTATTGATTGAATCTTAAATATTTGTTAACATATATGCATGTTCTTGATTGAGATGATGAGTTTTTCACTAGGTGAAAGAAGTTGTGTGCTGAGCTAAATGACTATGAATCATTGTTGTTGCAATCTTGTTTCTGTATAGTCTATTGAAAATATGTTGCATACGTTGCATGCAACATACATAAGACACGATCTTTATGCTGATTTTTCCCTTAGATTCAAGAGATCACTCAAAGAGTTTTTCTCACAGCAGATTCACAGTTCAAGATGAACAAGATCTCTCGCTGCTCAGATTTTAACAGTTTACTTCTTAAGCATGAGTTGCAAACGTTTCGTCAGCAATACACATGCATATCACAGTCGATTTCTTCTTTACTCACATTGATATATGTTACTGTTTTCTCAAGCTATACAGATGATATCTTTGACTAGAAGTTAATTCTATCATCAAGACATTCAAGAGTTAAAGCTCAGTGAAGAAAAAAAATTCTTAAGATCAACAGTAATCATCATTATATATTATGTCTTGCAGACACTCACTTCACTTGTAAAGTGTGCAATTCATCTGTTTCATGTTATCTGTAAAGATCTTTCTCATGCAGATTGATCATGTTTTGCAAAGATGTTCATCTGCTACACTTTTAATCAGACAGCGTAGTTCAATCAATTCTCTATTAATTCGCTTATATTTCTCTTCTCTTAACAAAGTCTTTTCATCAGCATATTATTTACATATAGAATGTCTGTGTCTGAACGTTTGTTAAACAATATTAATGAGATTCTTAAGTTTGCTCATGTTGAACTTAACAAGACTCATGAGTTGTTCATATCATAGTAACAGACACGCAGTCTTAACAAGATTTATACGTAATTAGCATGTAAATTTAAAGAATGTTCATAATTCAAGTTCTTTCTGCTAATCACTCTTAACAGATCAAATGCAAGAGTGTTCTGTCTCAGTTTTCATCATCATGAACGCAGCAACAAGATACTAAATCAAATGATTTTTATAAGCAATTTTTCTCGTAGTTCTGCGTTCTATTTGACTTTCTCATCTGCATATAAATTGCTTGTAGCATGCGCATTGAGATTATTGAAGTCTGCATAATCACGAAAACTCTGCATGTAATCAATGCACAGCGCTTCATCATCACGCAGCATTTCGATGTCATTCAAACTTTTGATAATCTTTAGACTTTACTGTAGCTAAACAGTAAATTCATAGTCAACATCATGTACAGATGAGTTTCATCACTAATCTCATGACTGCATAATTGAATGCATTGATCTCAATGTGTATATGTTGTTCTGAGTCAAAGTGTCTCAAAATAAATGCTTTCATAAAGATGTCATGAAGCTAATTAAATGCTTGTTTCACTTCGTTTAATCATATAAATGAGCTCATTTTTACATCTTTTACACTACTTCTCAACAGTTCTGTTCAAGACTCTGCTATCTGAGAGTAATAATGTATAAAATGTCGATAGAAATTGATGAATTTCAGAAAAACTTGTATTTTTCAATACATTTTCGATCTGAATCATGTTTTGATGATGTTTATTCTACTTGAGTTTATTGAAACACTTTCTGTGAATATGATAAATTTTAGAAAGTTCATTTTAATGATGAAGAATTCACACTTCTTCAAGCTAACATATAGCTTAAACTTTCTTAATCTTTCAAGAATTTGCTTCATGTGATTTACGTGATCAGTCTTCTTTATTAAAAAGATTAGAATGTCATTCAAATAAACAACATAAAAGTCATTTAAAAGTTCTGTTAGAATTTTATTAATATAAGTCTGAAAAATGACAAATGCATTGATTAAATTAAACAACATGATCATATACTTGAAGTGATCATAATGAATATGAAACATTGTTTTTCACTCATCTTCATGTTGAATTCTGAAATGATAATAAATGTTCTTCAGATTTAACTTAATAAACTGCTTGATCTTACTGAGTTTGTCTAAAGTTTCATTAATTAAAGACAGTGAATGATGATTCTTGACAGTGATCTTATTCAGATCTCAATAGTTCATGTATAAATGAAGACTATCATTCTTTTTGAGAATGAATAGAATAAATGCATCAGTTGAACTGATGAAGTGCTTAATTCATTCTTTCGCTAAGACATCGTTTAAATACTGTCTCAGAGTCGCTAACTTTATGTTCAACAAATTATACAATGATTCATATGACAACTTTGCAGTGATTTCGATTGCATGATCATAATTTTCATGCAAGAGCAATTTGTTAATACTCTTTATTAAGAATACATCTTTGTATTCTTTCAATTCAATGAATAGAATCTGCGTTTCAAGCGCATTTGTGATACAACTCATCACATTATTCATTGCTTTCACTTGATGTTCAATGATTGATTCTTTGACAACGTTGATTATGATAAAAGCATACACAGTAAACTTCTTTTGTAGAGCTTTCACAAACTCTTATGCGATGAATAACTTAAATGCATGCTCATTCATGTCAAAACATCATGTTTTTGCAATCATGTTTATTTAAATACGCTTGAATTGCATATCTGATATATTCAAGATTAAGAAAGATTCTTTCTTGTCAATAGCATAGAAAATACTTATATCTTTCTTCTTTATGCTTCAGCTGTTTATAAGTCAATAACATATTTCATAAATGTCATAGCAATAAACATTCTGATCATTCATTTAAATAAATCTTGAAAGATCAATGCTCAGCAATGACATACTTTGCTCAATGATGAAACGTTGTCTAATCACGTTCATCTTGACATTAATATTCATGTGAATCTTCATTTCTATCTTCTAATCTCTCTGAATTACATGCTCTTTATATATAAGAATCTTTATGAAGAGAACTTCTTGTTTTTCTCTCAATGATTTGAAGTGTTCATCAAAAGCTTGTCTTTTTTCAAAATCTTAAAATGATTTATATGTGACATTGAATCAATGAATACTCAATTTAAATCAGGTCGACAACGAGATTCATCTGTATGTGATGTCGACTACGAATCTTTTGATTCTATTCTGTGTTCGAATAGAAGTCAGAAGAGTCAAGAGATCTCAATTCGACGCAGTTTGAATGATGTTAGAACGTTGCGTGATCATGAAAGCTGTCATGCAGAGTTTTTATCTACGCGACAACACTCTTTCTAACAGTCACAACTGATCTACGAAGAAGATTAATGACATGTCGAAGTCAGTAAAAGATGAAAAGATACTACTAGTGAAATAGATAATTCAGATGAAGAGTCTGAGAGTTGTGACTACAAGTGATCGAAGAATTAAGAACTCGTCAATCACGTCAATATACTGAAACGTCTTCATCACATCAACAATGTTGTCAAGTAATTGATGAAAAGATATCAGATAAAATAGTCGTTTCAGATGATGAGTCTGAGAGTCGTGACTACAGTGCTCGAAGAAGTAGTGACTCATCGATCACGCTGATATATTGAGAGAGGTTGAGCTCATCTTTTTTACTTGACGTCAAGTCATACATCTATCTATGTGAAAGATTGAGAGCTTATGAGAACGATCAGAACGCATTCTCTACTATCGATCAGAGTCATGCATCGAACGATTGCGATCGCATGTTTATACTAACAATCTATTCAACGTTTACGTGACATAAGTCAAATCAAGAGCAGAATAGAATTATCTAATACAATCGCACTCTATCTTCTCATTGTACGCGTCTTTCTTTCATCACATATTTCTCTGCTCAATGAATGACAATCATTGAGCAAGAGAACGCAGTTTTCGACATTACAATCACAAGCATCATGAATGCAAAGAAAACATCTTTCATCTTTGAATCAAGAATTGAATCGAAACATCTTTGTATAGAATATCATCAATGAAGAGCAGAGCAAAGACGATGCATCATAATCAAACAACACAGACACTCATTAAGAGTTTACTCAAGCATCACGCGCTGAATAGAAGCTATAGATTCATTACTGATAACATAGTGTCAAATTTATTGTTTCGACGACGTGAAGTCATTGTGTAGTCGACGAGCGATTTTCTTTCTCAAAGAGTTTTGTTCATTTGATACACATAGCATAGTTTCTCTCATGAGTTGAACTTAAATCGATGTCACAAGAGTGTATGAATTCAAATCAAATCAAATCAAATCAATTTACATCAAATTCTTTTAATTTATTCTTGACTTTTTCATCTTTATAATCAGTAAAGTAATGACTTTTTCAATTGCATATGTAACACGTTATATTGAACAAATTCTTACTATAATGTGACAAAGCATGTGAGCTTGTCTTTGACAAAGAATTAAGTCTAGTTAATCAATGAAATTTCTTTCGCTTTGAATGAGTCTTCTTATTGACTTTATCTTGATCATGCAAGTTCTCGTCTCAAAGTTGTTTTAACAACAAGACGTACTCTTTTCGCAGATTAATTTTCAATCAAGTGATAAGATCAATTAACGCATTTCATGTGATAGAAATTGACTGCACATTAGTAATGATCACATGCAGCTCAGATCTCAACTTAATGAATAAATGAGTTCACTTATGCTCATCACTATACAATGAAAGTTGATGTTTCAAGATGCTCAGATAGACTGCAAAGATTTATATCATCTGATTCAAGCGTTGCAATGCATTCACATACTGCTGAGTCACGTTTATGCTTCAATTCATTGAATTCTCGATTAGATTGAGAAGAAAATCAATAAAATTGAATCACGTCTGCTGAGCTGCAAACATAGTTTCTTCATGATTGAATCAAAGCTTCTTTGATTCACTCTTGAGGTAAATCATGCAGTACAAAATCTTTTTCTCATCTTTTTCAAAATGTCAAAAAGTATTTTGAAATGAGGTTTCAACGTCACGAATTCACTCTCTATGTTTTCTTATAATTTTTTCATGATACTTCTTTAAGAGCATTGAAAGTCTTTGCTTCTGTGAAATAATCTCATAATAACTTTGTTTCGTTCTCATCAATACTATGAAGATGATGTGTAAATTGTTGAAGTTCTCAATTAAACTGATCATCAAGTTGAGTTTCAGATTGACATTTTGAACTTGAATTAATCTCGAATCAAGTTGCTCACATTTTCAACTTAATTCAAGTCAAGTTGAGCATATTTTCAACTCGACTCAACGTGACTCAAGTAGCAGTTGAGTCAATTTAACTCAACTCGTCAAGAATTCAAGCTTGACATTAAGAGAGCTAAGAATAGAAACATAGAACAACATGTTCGCTTGTTGTTTTCTTGCAATAAATTGCATTATCTTTTTGCATTACTCATTGTTCTATATATTATCTTCAAGCTATTCATTATTACTATTATCACGTTGCAAATACAAATCATTCTACAATACAACAGAATGTTTAGTTCGCTGACAACTTTCAATCTATTCAATTAAAGATTTATGAAACTTTCACATTATTTTAAAAAGAAGAAGATTAAACAAGAAGCAATGAATAAAATTCATCAGAATTTCTCACAGCTAAAAATAAAAGAGAATAGCGAGTATGTTTAATGAACTTTGAATACAGATGATTTTTTTCTATGATGATGATCTCAAATCTTTGTTGTCAAGAGTATTTAAAACAAGATTCAAAAAAAGATAATTAATTCGCTCTGATTCAAAAAAGTCAAAGATGATAAACAATTTGATATATGAAATCACTTTATACAGTTGACTTTGATAGTTAAAGAGTTGCTCAAAATCTCATGCACAATCTGCAATAAAATTATGAATCATTCTACAGCTTTTAATAGCTTTAGCACATCTGTTATGAAAAAGCATCTTGAATTAAACTTTTGCACAGCGACAGAGCGAAAACGCAAACATTCATAATCATAAATTGAACTGACTTTTGAATGAGTAAGTCATATCTGATAATGCAAATTGATAATGCAAAATTGACAAACTATTAAAAGAAAAGTTACATCGAGTTAATCTTTGTCTTCAATCAAGAGAATTGAAAAAATCAATTATGCAAGATTTTTGTTAACTTGAATTTACTCTTTTGAATCATTGATAATGAGCAGTTTTGAACGCTGTTACAAATGCTTCGTTCAGATCTGCAGATTGTGCATTGCACAAAAATGATAACTATGATTCTCTCTCATTATAAAAAGATTTGTGATCAGATCAGAATGAATCTTAAAGAGTCACAACGTGTTTCTATTGCTTTGAACATGTAATTTAGTTCTCAAAGAATAACATACTTGAGAATGTTGATATACTGAGTCAATGTTGAATTTCAGTTTCGTGAACATCTTATTAAATTTACGTCTCTCAATATTGAGCATATCAATCATCAATTAATAATGAAGCTAATGAAAATTCTGAAAAACTACGTTATTAAGAACAAGCTTTTCAAGATTGTTATTAATAATGCAAGCAATAATAATATCTTGAAAGAGAAACTTAAAAAGATCATGAGTCATTGCAAGTTTCAATGAGACAGAACACAGAATTTCATTAATTGCTTGACTCACATCATCAATCTTATGACTCAAGATTTTATTCAAGCTCTTGAATTAAAGACAATAGCTGATAACATTATTACTCAATTAAAGAATGATCAAGTGCAAGATATTGAAACAAGCAGAGAATTATTTATTGTGATCAAAAAGATATTGCTTCAAATAATAATGCAAAAAAGTAATGCATTTATTAATCATGAAATTAAATTCATGCTCTGACAATAGCTGTCAACGACTTTTCTCAGCGATTAATTCCCTTCAGAGCTTTTCAAGAGCAGAATGACAAAAGATTTAAAAAACTGATACAAGATATTTGCATTCATTGAAACTCTACATACTTGATGCTTTATTGAGCATATCAACTACGTGAATTTGTTGATCTTTGAACAGAGAAATACTGCAAAGATTTCAAGATCACAAAAATTAAACTTAATGAAAGTGAGTAATTCATGATTTTGCTTGTTGATAATTTATTAAATTTCTTCTACAAATGCACTTTAATAGTATTATGAACAATTAATGCAGATATTCACTTAAGATTTTGAATATTTAATGCACTTTTCAATTATTTTAAGCAGATTGAAAAGAATATAAGAAGTACTTGCTCATCAAGTGCTGTTATAATAAAGACTTGTAAAAAAGTTTCAATCAAACTTGTAAAGTATTATGTCAAGATTAAAGACAATGATGAAATAATATATAATCTTGCAAATATTCTGAATTCTACAATGAAGCTAAATCTTTACAAGACTTGAGATGACAAAAACAATAAAAATACAGATCATGATGAAGAATTTATTCATTATAAGATTAAATACAAGACAGAGTTTAAAAAGTATTTTTATCATTACTATAAAGATTCAGCTGTTGATTTGAGAGCAGAAGCACAAAGAGTAAGAAGTGATCCTGATGAAATAATGCATTATGATAATGCATTTGATTATTTACTAATGATCTTGTAATTTGTTACAACTGTTAAAAGATCATTGCTTTGACAATCTCAATGTGCTCATTCTTTTCAAGACGAAGATGATTGATATCTTTGCATTGATGTTATAAATGAGAAATGTTCAACATGATAATTTTGAAAAGACAATGCTTGAAATTTTTCTAAATTGAGGCAAATGATTAAAAATGTTCTTTCATGCTCAATATTCTTAATAAATATTGAGTGAACTTTCAGTCTTGCTAAAAGAGTATGTCAATGAGATTGATCATAAATGAGTTTAAAAATGATGAAATAAATAATGTTGATGAAGTATTACAATTAAACTATGAATTTGAATTCAGATGAGACTATTACTGAACTCTGAAATATTTATCACAGAGAAAAGAATGATGATCAAGAGATCAACGAGTCTGCTGATTCATTTCAAGTATCTTTGAAGATTGTTCTGATGCAGATTTATTCATAAATCTGTAATATCATCTCATTTATTAAAAGTCTTGCATTTAAAGTAAGTACTTATTAGAAGTACAATTAAGTCAATGTACAAGAATAATGCATAAGAGTAATGTGAATGTGATTTCAAGAATTACACTGTCTATCTAATTAAAGAAGACAGACATTTTCTAGTCTGTCTTGAAAAACATGACATCAAGATTCATCATGAGATTCTTCATAAATCTCATATTTCTATCTTGAATGATGATGCATTTGACATGAATTGTCATCAAGTTGATGTCTGCATAGAGCAAAATGTCAATAAAAATTCTACAACAAGAGTGATAATGCAAAAAAGTAATGCACTTACTTTTCATAAAAAAGCACATAAAGTTTTCAGTGACTTCTTGAAGAGCACTTAAGACAGAGCGCTGAATGCAATAGTCATATGATAGCATATTTGCATAAGCACAGTCGTGCACAATCTTTCTCACAAGTCGTTTGAAGATCATTTTGAAAATAAGATTTTCAACTGCCTTCTGATATTTTTGAATCTTGCACAATGCAATCATTTCTGATTTGTAGCGTTTTTTAGTTTTCTGTTGCAAAGCATTAACATGTCAGTCAATAATGCATTACTCATGTGCATTATCTTTTTAGTAGATTCAAAGACTGAAGTAGTTTCTTTGATAACATAATTATCAGTTGAATTCATCAATTTCTTATGTGCTGATGAACGTGCTAAAAATCAATTTATCAGCAATAAACAAATCATATTGCATTATCAGTATGCATTATTGATTTTATGTCTGCTGCATGTCATAGTATTGATGTATGATGTTTATCAAGATATCAAAATTCAAGAATTAATTTTTTGAATGTTTTATTGAAATTCAAATGTGTTATTTCTTGAAGCATTATTCAAGAAATAGTTTGAAAAATGAAAATGAAAAAGTGAAAAATAAATTGTTCTAAATATTAAATAAGTGTTAGTTTTAATAATTAATTTTTTCTCGTTGTACTCAAAATCAAATTTATCTCACTTGATGAGTTTTTCCCTTACTTTTTAAAATTCTCTATCTGTTCATATTCTATTGAACTACTCAAATTTCATTAATACTATTGCATTATTCAAATGCATCATCAAGAGAACAATGCTGACTTTAACAGATAATGTTCACTCTATTTGTAAATTCAAAGTCTATCACAAGTTGAAATCGTGATGAAAATTAATTCAATGAGATCAAAAAACACTACAAGCGACAGAATAATGATCATGTAGTCATATTCAAATGAGTACACAAACTAAGACAATTCAATGTTTGAAAAAAAGTGAATGAGACAGACAAAGCAGTTATGAAAAACAATGTCAGAGATCAAGTAGAACAAGAGCGCAAGAACAAAAGCATTCATGCATTTGCAGTTTGTAAAGTGAATTAAATTTTAGAGTTTAGCGAAAGAAACATTTGTCGCTTAAAGCTGAATAAAATCGGAATTTAAGCTGAGCTCGCTGAACAGAGCTCTGCTTTTGTCAATAAAATCTGCATTTGTTCATACATGCTCATCATTTACTCGCTTCATCTACTCGCTCTATCAATCTTTCTACCAAATGTTCTATCGAACTTTCTATCAAACGCTTTATCTAATGCGTCGATCAAACGCATAAAACACGTCAAACAGTGCTTCAAACAATGCTTTCTACATGACTTTCTATCTACTCGTCACTCTACATGCTCAGCTATCTACTCAATAATCTTCACTTCGAGCTATATAGAACTGACGCTAGAAAGTTTGAAGTTTTCATCTTCTTTCTTTCTTCGTAGTTTCTACTTTCTAAAACAACAACAATCAAAATATCAACATGTTCAACTATCAACTCAGCTATCAACTCAGCTACAGCTCAGCTATCAACTCAGCTATCTACTTGTTCATGTACTAATCAGTCTACTCACTTCAAAACATGCTTCAAAATACGCGTTGATTGAGCGCATAACACGAGTCAAACAGTGCTTCAAACAATGCTTTCTACTGAGCTTTCGATCGAGTCATTTAGTGAGCTTTCGATCGAGTCATCTACTGAGCTATCGACTGAGCTTTCGATCGATCTTTCTAGTGAGCTTTCTACTGATCTTTCAATTGAGCTTTCTATTGATCTTTCTACTAGTGAGTTTTCTACTGAGCTTTCTATCAAACGCTCTATCAAACATTCTACATGCTTCAAAATACGCGTCGATCAAGCGCATAACACGAGTCAAACAGTGCTTCAAACAATGCTTTCTACATGACTTTCTACATGACTCTTTACATGACTTCTCACCAAGCTTTGAATTGCTTTGCAATCAAGAATCAAATTTGTTTTCTATCAAGCATCAAACATGACTCTATTGTACATTCTACATGACTTTCTATCGAACATTCTACATGACTCTCTATCGAACATTCTACATGACTTTCTACCTCATTAGTTTACTCATTAACTTTCTCATTAACTTTCTCATTGACTTTCTCAACGCATATATTAAACTGTGTAAATAACTATTATTTAGATAGTCAAATTAATTATTAATTATTCAACGTTGCAACTATCAATGCTACAAATGTCAGAATAGTTCATCGACGTTTTGACAAAGAGCTTAGATAGCTTGTGAGCTAGTGAGCAGAGTTCATTCAATACTAATACGCTTGAGACGTATATGCTAGCTATTAGATGAGACGTTTGCTACAAGCTAGCTGTCAGCTGAGTTTGCATCGTTGATTAGCTTACATGCTACATAGATCAGCTACAAGCTGATTTAGCTAATTTAGCACTACTCTTCACTCTACTCGTCTATCTACTCGCTCATCTACTCTTCATTCTACTCGCCTATCTACTCACTCATCTACTCTTCATTCTACTCATCTATCTACTCACTCATTTACTCTTCACTCTACTCGCTCATCTACTCTTCATTCTACTCGTCTATTTACTCGCTCATCTACTCTTCATTCTACTCGTCTATCTACTCACTCATTTACTCTTCATTCTACTCGTCTATCTACTCGCTCATCTACTCTTCATTCTACTCGTCTATTTACTCGCTCATTTACTCTTCACTCTACTCGTCTATCTACTCGCTCATCTACTCTTTACTCTACTCGTCTATCTACTCTTCATTCTACTCTCTATCAAACGCGTCGATCGAGCGCATAAAACACGTCAAACAGTGCTTCAAACAATGCTTTCTACATGACTTTCTATCTACTCATCACTCTACATGCTCAGCTATCTACTCGATAATCTTCGCTTCGAACTCTATAGAGCTGACGCTAGAAAGTTCGAAGTTTTCATCTTCTTTTTCCCTTCATAGTTTCTACTTTCTAGAACAACAACAATCAAAATATCAACATGTTCAACTATCAACTCAGCTATCAACTCAGCTATTTACTCGTTCATCTACTAGTCAGTCTACTCACTTCAAAACATGCTTCAAAAGGCGCGTCAATTAAGCGCATAACATGAGTTAAACAGTGCTTCAAACAATACTTTCTACTGAGTCTTTCACTGAGCTTTCTACTGATCTTTCGATCGATCTTTCGATCGAGTCATTTAGTGAGCTTTCTACTGATCTTTCGATCGATCTTTCTACTAATCTTTCTATTGATCTTTCTATCAATCTTTCTATCAATCTTTCTATCGATCTTTCTACTGAGCTATCTATTGAGCTATCGACTGAGCTTTCTATCAAATGCTCTATCAAACATTCTACATGCTTCAAAATACGCGTCGATCGAGCGCACAACATGAGTCAAACAATGCTTTCTACATGACTCTCTACATGACTCTCTACATGACTTTCTACCAAGCACCCTTCATGTTTCCCTATCAAGCGCCCTTCATGTTTCCCTACCAAGCGCTCTTCATGTTTCCCTACCAAGCGCCCTTCATGTTTCCCTACCAAGCACTCTATCAAGCGCTCTTCATGTTTTTCTATCAAGCGCTCTTCATGTTTCCCTATCAAGCGCTCTTCATGTTTCCCTACCAAGCACTCTACCAAGCGCCCTTCATGTTTCCCTATCAAGCATTCTATCAAGCGCCCTTCATGTTTCTCTATCAAGCGTTCTTCATGTTTTTCTACCAAGCACTCTTCATGTTTTTCTATCAAGCACTCTTCATGACTTTCTACATGGTTTTCTACCAAGCATTCTTCATGTTTAAATAGATGATTAAATAGCTACTTAAATAATCAATTCATCTAATGATTTATTTGATTACATACGAATCTTGAATGTAGAAACGTACGAAAAGTGAACATGTATTGCGCATTATATCTTTTGAGCAATTGATGTCTTTTGAGCAAATGACTGTCATCAAAAGATACAAGCGCTTGTAGCTAGCTATTAGTTGTTGATGAGTGACTATTAAAGCTTGTGAGCTAGAAGCTCAACTAAACAGATATTTTTGACTGATGCTAGCTTGATGAGCTTGTAGTCAGTTTTAGCTGATTTCATCAAATGATCGATGTCATGTTTATTAAATCAAACAATAAAGGCGCATACTGCGCTCATAGAAGTTCTAGAGATGTTGATGTTTTTATGAATATTGACGCTTTTATGAATATGTCTCAGCTAAAAGTGACGAAAATCTGAGACATGAGATTAAATGAATATTCGAAATATTGATCGTTAAAAGCGCTAAAATCTGTCACTGTCACTCTTTACAAATTGCGAATGTGATAATGCATCTCAGTAATGCAATAATACTAAATGAAGCGCTGATCTGTTTATAGTTGAATGCTTCAAGACAGAAATTAAATGAAAAGTGAACACAGAAATTGTTGTCGAGAAGATTAAGCTCAGCGAGATAACTGCTATGACGTAAGATGTAAATACTACTGCAGAGAAGAAAGCTGCTTCAGAATCAAATCAGATATGCATTATCTCTCAGTTGTAGAAACTAATATCAATTTTAGAAGACAACAACAGATGAGCTGAATGTTGATGAAAAGATATCAAGATTCATGACGTCTATAGTTCACTTAATACAATAAAGAATTCTTCATCATGATGATCAAAAGAAGTTAAAGCAGATTGATAATACTAGTTTTATGACAGCATTTCAAAATTTTGCAACACAATTCATCACTCTCTTAACTATTAAAGATTGAGAAATTTAGAACTTGATACATGTAATAAATTCTAATTCAAATGATCTTATCATAGTAGAAAATGATGATGCAGAGAAGAATGAGAAGAAATTACAACATGATGAATATGAAATTATCAATAGTGAGAAGAAAGAGAATAATGTTGATAATGAAAGTGAAAAGAAAATAATAAAGCTGTTTAACTAGCGAACAGCGCTTATCTTACTTTCTAAGTTCTAATCATAGTTCATAATCTTATGAATTTATAGATTGAATCATAATGCATTATCTTTTTGCATTATCTTGAAGAGTGTTTGATAGAAAGTCATGATGAAAATCATGAAGTCTTCATGATGAAGATTGTTTGATTAAGCTATTTACATCTATCTAATATCTTGTTGCGTCAAGTCGAGTTTTTGAGTCGAGTTGTTGAGTTAAGCTTTTCAACTCGACTTGAGTTCTTAAGTTCAACTTCTCAATTCGACTCAAAACTTTTTCAAAAAAATTTCAACTCAACTCAACACTTTTCAAATCAAGTACTTAACTTAAACTTGAATACTCAACTCAACATAATCAATCTATTCTCAATAAAGACTTGAATGAAAGCTGAATGACTTCTCTTCATTGTTTCAACAACTTGCAGAGTTTTAATCTATGATTGAATAACTGCTAACTTCTGTTTCTTTTGCAGTTCATCATGTTGAAGCATTGCTTGAATCAGCTGTTCATTAATATCAAGAGAGAGTTCATTTTCTGCTTCTTTACTTTCTAATTTCATTATATGATGTTTATTTTCTGATATGATGTTTTGCAAGATTGAAACATCATTGTTGCAACTTTGTTGCAATTGCATTACTGTTATCATGCTTGAATATCAAATCATCATCTTTAAGAAGAGTTTAGAATAATTAGAACTGTGATGATTAAATTTACTAAAGAAATAAATGAGATTTATAAAAATTATATGACAATGTAATATTTTAAGCAGACACAGAATGAATATATATTATGATAGAGCTAATTACTAAGAAGCTCTCGATAACTTGAGAAAATCAATCAACTATAAAGAGTTTGTCAAGCATTGTCAAGTTGAACACGACATAACTTATGATATATTAAGTCAAAGATATGACGTGATTTAAATGATGTCTTGACAGAGTTACAGAGTTTCAGAGCTAACTTAGATCTGATTTTCAACTCAATCTCTGACTTTAGTCTCTGATTTAATCTCTATGTGTCAATTCATCATAACAACATCTTCAGTCAAGCATTATTGATTCATTCATTTAAGTCTTGATTTCTTTGAATTAACTGAATTGAATATATCAAAAGTTACGTTGTGCGTGAAATCATCAGTTGTTAACTCTCTCTTCAATATCTTTTCTCATTACTGCTTTATCTTGCAATGCATTTCTAAAATAGTTTCATTCTCACTGTTAGAATCATGCTTAGAGCAAGTCATAGAAATACAAGTAAATCAAAAATAAATGAGGTAAATGAGAATTTAAAGCTAAAGAGTAAGATCTATCAAGATGTGAAAACTATATGTATAGAAGAAAGAAGAGTGCTAAGGTCAATAAAGTCTTTGACTTGCTCAAAGAACGCGCGTTTCAGTAGAAGACTGAGCACGCTTGTAACATTACTTTCTTCTCTCAGTTAAGCAATGATTTCATTACTTCAATTGATTTCTTTCTTTCTTGTTCATTTCATTATCATTCTATTCAGATGTTTCAAGTCTATTTCTTCTTAATATAAAGTGTTTCAAGCTTATTTCATCAGATGTTTCAAGTCTATTTCTTCTTGACATAGAGCGTTTCAAGCTTATTTCATCAGACGTTTCAAGTTTATTTCTTCTTGTCATATTGAGTGTTTCAAGCTCATTTCATCAGATGTTTCAAGTCTATTTCTTCTTGTTGAATGTCATTTAAGCAGACTCACTTCTGATTCAGACTTACTACATAGTAGAGCTTGTTTTTTTCATGTCATTGAAGCAGACTCACTATCGAGTGATGAGCTCAATTGATGAGATCAATCATTGTTTTTCGATTCATGTTTATTACACGCATGTAGTAAAGCTTGTTCTGCTTATGTCATTGTAGCAGACTCACTTTGAATGTCATTCAAGCAGACTTGCTATTGATTCATGTTTACGACATGCATGTAACAGAGCTTGTTCTGTTCATGCCTATTACATGCATGTAGTAGAGCTTGTCTTCTGATGACGAGCTCAATCAAAAGATCAACTATTGACTTGTCATTGTAGCAGACTCACTATCAAGTTGTCGTTCAAGCAAACTAATTATTGAGTGACGAGCTCAGTAAAGAGATCAATCGTTGTCTTCTGATTCATGCCTGCAACGCGTTGCAGAGCTTGTTCTATTCATGTTTATTGCATTCAATAAAGCTTGTTCTGTTCATGTTTACTACATGCATGTAGTAGAGCTTGTCTTCTGATAACGAGCTCAATCAAGAGATCAACTATTGACTTGTCATTGAAGCAAACTCACTATTGATTCATGCCTACTACATGTATGTAGTAAAGCTTGTTCTGTTCATGTCATTGAAGCAGGCTCACTATCGAGTGACGAGCTTAACAACGAGATCAATCGTTATCTGCTTTTGTAGCAGACTCACTATTCTTGTCATTCAAGCAGACTCTTTCTATTCAGCTTCAAATATTCAATGATGAATGAGTTTCAGCTCATATTTTCGTGTTTTCAGACATAGCTAGCTCAAACTATCACTTTCTTAAGAACTCATTTGACTAGTTTATGTTTTATTCTGTCTGCAGTACATATCATCTTTGCTGTTGTTGTCAATGTTGTGAATAAAGATAAATCGTAGAAGATACGAATAAGAGATTCGTTGCTGAATCAAGTTCTGATGTCATTGTAGCAAACTCACTTCGAGTGTTGTTCAAGCAGACTCACTATCGAGTGACGAGCTCAATCAATGAGATCAATCATTGTCTTCTGATTCATCTCTATCACATTCAATAAAGCTTGTTCTGTTCATGCTTACTACACACATGTAGCAGAGCTTGTTCTGATTCAATGATGAGTTCAATCAAAAGATCATCTGTTGTCTTTTGACTTATGTCTGCAACGCATCACAAAGCTTGTTCTGTTCATGTCTTTGTAGCAGACTTATTATTGAACGTGTCATTGAAGCAGACTCACTATCAATTCGTGTCTACTACACGCATGTAGCAGAGCTTGTTTCATTCGTGTCTACTACACGCATGTAGTAGAGCTTGTTCTGTTCAATGACGAGCTTAATTAAGAAATCAACTGTTGTCTTTTAATTCATGTTTGTAACACGTCACAAAGCTTGTTCTGTTCATCTTTATTGCATTCAATAAAACTTGTTCTGTTCATGTTTACTACACGCATGTAGTAGAGCTTGTTCTGTTCAATGATGAGCTCAGTCAAGAAATCAGTTGAAATCAATTTCTGCATTTATGTCTGCAACGCGTTGCAGAGCTTATTGTCTTTTGAATGTAAAGTCGCAAAGTTCAATCAAACTAGAAGATGAATTACTGTCGTGTGATATGTACGAAGCTTTAAATAATGTTAGAATCATGCTTAAAGCAAGTCATAGAAATACGAGTAAATCAAGAGTAAACGAGATAAACGAGAATTCAAAGCTAAAGAGCAAGATCTATTGAGATGCAAAAACTATATGTACAGAAGAAAGAAAAGCGCTAAGCTTGATAAAGTCTTAGACTCGCTCAAAGAACGCGCGTTTCAGTAGAAGACAGAGCACGCTCGTAACACTCACTTTCTGTTGATTCACTTGCAAAGACTGTAAATTCTTGAATTCTGTTTTACTTTCTATCACTTAATAAATTCAAAACGTTAACATTTATGTATTTTATGATTGCAAAGTAATTCTTCAACATACATTTCATGTAGTATGAAAATGCAATAAGATTGATCTCGTGATTCAATCTTAATGCTATGATGACGACATAATGTCAGAATCGTGCCTAGATGATACAATCAATGAAGATCAGAGTTGATAGTGCTTGATCTTTAAAGATAGCTATAACTGAATATTAAGAATACAGAAGAAGATTGATACAAAAGCTTCTATTTATGTAATGTTCAGAGACTGCGCTAGGCCTGAAAGGAATGTGTTTGTGACACGGGAAGAATGTGATGTAGATGAACAAGATGTTGGTGAAAGAAAAGAGTGTTGAGAAAGAAAAAGAGTGTTGAGTCATATCTGAATCATATCTGAGTCAAATCTGATGCGAATTGATTAGGGCTTCAGCCTTGTTCAGCCTTGATACGCTCGTAACATTACTTCCCCCTTCGAAAATTCATGTTCGCATGAATGTAGTTCATCTGCTCGCTTTTGTTGATAGTTATTCCGATATTTAGCGCGGTTTGTTTGAATATAGCTTATGAAATTCGTTCAAAACTTTCTCTGAGTCATCGAATTCTTCTTTATCGACATAGTATCATTCGTCGTTTCTATCTAGATCTGTTCATTTGACTTTGTACTGTATTCGACCTCGATAGCGTCTGAAGTTCAATATATCGTCTATCTCTCAGTGTTCATCGTCTTTGATAGTGATTGATCTGAATGATTCTGAATGCTGTTCTGATAGAGAATCTTCTGAATACGACCGCAGTAGCTTCGGACTGAACATCGAATGCAGATGCTTCATGCTGACTGATAGGCGAAGATGATAGAAGATACTCACTTTGACAGTGATTTGATAGAGATCTAGCTGTTTGTCTTTCAAATCTTTGCAGAGCCTTGTTGTCTTGACGTTTCTAAAAGATAGTCAAACTCAGTCATCTACTTCATAGATGACGTTTCGTCTATGTTTATTGATCTGAACTTCGATGATCAGCTTCGTCTTTTTCAATTGTTGACGGTCGAAGTTCAGTAGCTCTTTCATTCGAATGACAATATCGTCTGCTTTTCTGACTTCAAGTCGTTCACGAGTTGTTTCGTAGTCAGTCGTATCTGAATCGAAACTCATTCGAGGGTGAAATTCTTTATTGAAGTAGAAGAGAATCATTGAAGTGATCGAGAAGATATTGAAATTGTCACTGAACTTCATCATAGATATTCATTTGACTCAGTCGTTCTGCATGTAATTGCAGTAGATTCTAAGTTCGCGTTCGACGTCTTGATTGACTCGTTTCGATTGATCGTCGATCTCAGAATGATAGACTGTGAATAGACTAGCTGTGATTCTCAGTCGCTTACAAAGACTTTTTCACATAGTCGATATGAATTGAAAGTCTCTGTTCGAAACAATAGAACTGAGTAGATCATGCAGTCGATAGACGTTTCATAGCATGATTCAAACCGTTTCTTCGACTGAGATGTCATCGTCTTCTCAATGACAGAAAACATAGTGACGTTCTTTGATGAGATGACATATGATTGTGCAAATGACGTTATAGTCTTCTGACAGAGGTAGTTCAGTGATGAAGTTCATAGCTATATCTTTTCAGCGTTTCTGTGAAATCGAGAGAGAATGATGAAGTTCATTGATGCTATTTCTAGAGGCTTTGCTTCGCTGACAAGCATGACAGTTTCGAATGTATCGTCGAATAGTAGCTCAATGATCTGATCAATAGTAGAAACGTCGAACTAGATCGATGATTTGTCTATTGTTGAGATGAGAGATTGAAGATTGATCATGCACTTCTTGTAGTAATTTCGTGTGCATGTTCTCAGAGACTCACAGTAGATCTTTTCTAAATAGAACGTCGTCAAGAATTTCGCAGTTCTTCAGTTTAGTGGTATGAAATTTGAGCTTGTTTTCGTTCATAGCTTGCCTATATGCGCTGCAGAGCTCATCTGTTTGATTGATCATTCGTACTCATTGATAGAGATTTGCTTTCGATTCAATAGGTAGAACATCGACTCTATCGAGAATCAGAATAGTCTGAAAACGATCTTCAAGACGCTGAGCTGATTCAAAGACGTTCGCTAGAGGCATTCTGATTAAAGCATCGACTTTAGTGTTCATTTTGCCTGACCTAAAGATGATCTGAAAGTTGAACTTCGATAGAATGTTCAGGTAGTTGACTTGTCGTCGACTCAACTGTTTATTTTTCATGAAGATCTTCAAAGTCTGATGATCGATGAACATCTGAATGAGTAGTTCAGTGCATTTCAGCTCGAGTCGTCAGTGTTCGAAGCATCGAATAATGACTAGCAATTTCTTGTCATAGATGTGGTAATTGATTTCAGCGAGAATCATGCTTTTTCTGTAGAAGATCATCGAATGAAGAACTTCCTCGTCATCGTACTGAGATAGTATTCCACCTTTTACATAGTTCGAAGCATCAGTCTTCAGAATAGCTTGTCGTTTGAGATTGAAGTGACGAAGTACTGAAATCGAGCTGACTTGTTTCTTTAGATTGTCAAAGGCTTGAACACAGATCTCGTTTCAAACAAAAGACGTGTTCTTTCTAGTCAGCTGAGTGAACGGTTTGACTAGCTTCGAGAAGTTCTTAATGAAACTGTTAGGGGCCAGCATAGAGCGAGTCATATGGGTGTAATGTAACGAGTATATAAATGCTAAGGAAGGAAAGTATCTAGAAGGGAAGAGCCGGCTATCTATATGACTCAGGAGAACATAAGCTA